>Ga0209998_10000056_pt1 | contig 46718 bp, 43 predicted proteins | sample EndophyteCoNSPM_FD_187576 | JGI IMG/M metagenome (GOLD analysis project Ga0209998, IMG submission 187576) | Arabidopsis thaliana rhizosphere microbial communities from the Joint Genome Institute, USA, that affect carbon cycling - Endophyte Co-N... | ecosystem: Host-associated > Plants > Roots >... | reverse complement strand
GAGGCCGGAAGCCCGCTCGCCCGCCGCTGCTCCCAAGGCGCCGCAGCCGCCCGCATCCCCTGCCCGCAACGGCACCCTTTCGGAGACCGGCTACGACGCCTCCGCCCACGTGGCCGAGGAGACCGTTCAGGCCCGGACCGCATCCGCCTGGGGCGTGTTCCTGTCGGTCGCCGTGTCCGCGATCTTCGGCTACATCGTGCTGGTCGCCTTGACGCTCAAGATGACGACGCCCGAAGACGTTCTCGCGAACAGCACCGGTGGTGGTGGCGTGGCGTACATCCTCGAGACGAATCTCGGGGCCGGCCTCAACCAGCTCGGTGGCTTGCTGGCTGCCGGGATCGCCGTCGCGATGACGTTCTGCGGCTTCTCGTCGATCGCCTCAGCCGGCCGGATGCTGTTCGCCTTCAGCCGCGACGACGGCGTCCCCGGCAGCGGCTGGCTGAAGAAGGTGAGCCACCGGTGGCGTACACCGAGCAATTCAGTGATCGCGATCAGCACCCTGAGCTGGCTGCTGATCGTGCTGATCTATGTGCTGACGAACCTCTTCGGCGGCGACCCGCTCTTCTTGATCGGCGGGATAACGTCGGTCAGCACCGTGCTCCTCTACTGGGCCTACGGCGTGTGCATCTGGCTTGGGATGCGCGGCGACCAGTCATGGCGCAATCGCCAGACCTGGAGCCTCGGACGCTGGAGCAAGCCGATGGCCTGGCTTTCGGTCATCTGGATCATCCTGTTCAGTCCGGTCTTCCTCTACCCATTTGCGCTGAACCCGGCGTCGTGGCTGATCGTCGGCTCGTTCCTCGTTTTGCTGCTCGTGTACTACTTCGCTTGGGCTCGGACTCGCTTCCGGGGGCCCGTGCCTCAGGGAACCGAGCAGGAGCTGAGCGATATCGAGCGCGAGTTCTCGAAGGCGGCCGCAGAGATCAGCGGCTGAACGCAGGTGCCGCCTCGGCGGCGCTGTAACCCCTGAATGATGGGCCGGTCGGGCATTCCGGCCGGCTCATCGGCCTCCAAGATCCAAGAAAGCGAAGGACACGATGGCCAACGTGCAGCACAAGGATCACCCCAAGCTCGCCGAGCTCAAGGCGAAGGTCCGAGCGGGTGAGATCGACACGCTCATCGTGGCCCTCACCGACATGCAGGGCCGGCTCATGGGCAAGCGCGTCCAGGGGCAGGCCTTCCTGAACGGCGCCATCGACCACGGGGCGCACTTCTGCACCTACCTGCTCGGCACCGACATGGAGATGAACACGCCTGATGGCTTCCAGCTCATGAACTGGGAGACCGGCTACGGCGACTGGATCGCCGATCCCCTGTGGAACACGATGCGCGTCGTCCCGTGGCTCGAGAAGACGGCCCTGGTCCTCTCCGACACGATCGACCACCACGGGCACGAGATCGCGGTCTCGCCCCGAACCATGCTGAAGCGGGTCGTCGAGCGGGCCGCCAAGCAGGGCTTCCGGGTGATGGCCGGCTCCGAGTTCGAGTACTACCTGCTGACCGATACGTATGAGCAGGCCTGGAAGAAGGGCTACGTGGGGCTCGAGCGCTTCGGCTACTACAACGAGGACTACCACCTCCTCCAGGCGACGAAGGGAGAGCCGATCCACGGCAAGCTGCGCAACCTGATGACGGAGGCCGGCATCCCGGTCGAGTTCAGCAAGGGGGAGGCGGCTCCCGGCCAGCACGAGGTGAACATTCACTACACCGATGTCCTCGACATGGCCGACCAGTCGGTCATCTTCAAGCACGGCGCCAAGGAGATCGCGTACCTCAACGGCTTCGGCCTGAGCTTCATGGCCAAGCCCGATCACACCTGGACGGGGTCGAGTGGCCACCTGCACATGTCGCTCTGGGACAAGGCCGGCAAGAAGCCGCTCTTCTACGACGCCAAGGCCGAGCCCTACGGCATGTCGACGACGATGCGGCACTTCCTGGGCGGGATGATGAAGTACTCCCGCGAGCTGGCCATCTTCTGGGCGTGGAACGTGAACTCGTACAAGCGCTACGCCGTCGCCTCCTGGGCGCCGGTCAACGTCGTCTGGGGGCGGGACAACCGCACGACCGGCTTCCGGGTGGTGGGTGACGGAGCGGGACTGCATGTCGAGGACCGCTTCCCCGGTGGCGACATGAACTCATACACGACCTACGCGGCGGTGGTCGGGGCCGGCCTGCTGGGGATCGAGCGCGAAATCGAGCCGCCGGCGGAGTACATCGGCAACGGCTACGTGGCGACCGGCTGCGACCGGATGCCACGGGCACTGCACGAGGCGATCCGCGAGCTCGAGGAGAGCGAGGCCGCCGCCGAGATCTTCGGCGCCAACGTGGTGGCCCACTACCTCAACGCGGCCCGGGTGGAGCAGGAGACGTACGACGCGGTCGTCCACCCATGGGACCGCGAGCGATACCTGGAGCGAGGCTGATGCGACTCGAAGGCAAGGTGGCGATCATCACCGGGGCCGGCAGCGGCATGGGCCGCGTCGCGGCGCAGCTCTTCGCGGCGGAGGGGGCGCAGGTCGTCGTCGCCGAGTTCGACGAGGCCGCGGGCTCGCAGACGGTCGAATCGGTGAACGAGGCGGGGGGTCAGGCGAGCTTCGTGAAAACTGACGTCAGCCAGGAGGCCGATGCGAAGGCGATGGTCGACCACGCGGTCGCCAGCTACGGCCGGGTCGACGTCCTCTACAACAACGCCGGGGTGATGCCCGAGCCGGACCACTCGGTGATCGACACCGATGTCGCGACCTGGGACAAGGTGATGGCGGTGAACGTGCGCGGCGTCTTCCTCGGCTGCAAGTACGCAATCCCGGTGATGCTCGAGCAGGGATCGGGATCGGTCATCAACATCAGCTCGTTCGTCGCCCTGCTCGGCTGCTCCGTGCCGCAGGACGCGTACACCGCGTCGAAGGGCGCGGTCCTGTCACTGACTCGATCTCTGGCGGTGCAGTTCGGCCCGCGCGGCGTGCGCTCGAACGCCATCTGCCCGGGACCGATCGAGACGCCGCTCCTCATGGACTGGCTGCTCAAGGACGAGGCGGCCAAGCAGCTGCGCCTTGCACGCAATCCGACCGGGCGCTTCGGCAAGCCGGAGGAAATCGTGAACGCGGCGATCTACCTAGCCTCGGACGAGTCGCGCTGGACCAACGGCGCCTCGTTCGTCATCGACGGCGGCATCAGCGTCAACTACTTCTGAGCCGATGCCGACGAGCGCCCGCTCGCCGCTGACCGATCTCGCTGGCGTCGGGCTTCTCGGGTGGGCCGTGCTGCTCGGCTACGTCAGCATCCCGGTGATGCTGAGTCGCGGGCTCTTGTGGGACGGCGGCATCTCGCTACTGGGCGCGGCCTTGGCGGCCGCTCACCTGGTGGCGGCGATCGGGGTGACGCGTCGCGCGGCGTGGGCTCGTCGGCTCGGGGTGTGGATGTCCGGGATCGGGCTGTTCGGCAGCGGTGTAGTGCTCGTCACTATTGCACCCGCCGCCCTGAGTGATGACGCGGCCGCATCGCTCGGCAGCATGCCGTTGCAGGTGCTCGCCATTCCGGCGGGGATGGTGCTGGTCTACGGCCTGATCCTCGTAATCCTGGTGCGAGCGCGCGACGAGTTCGCCCACGGCTGAGGCTCTGCGCGCGCCATCGGGACGCTCTAGGATCGCGCCGTGAGTCCCCGCTTCCGGCAGGCAGCGCTGGCGGTTGTCGTCGCCTACCTGGCCTTCGCCGGCTACATCCTGGGCCGGTTCGCGAACTCCGCCTTCCCGACCTTCTACCTGTTCCGGCCCCTTCTGCTCGTCATTCCGCTCGCGATCGTGATCGGGCTGGTCGCCGCCTGGCTCGCGCGCTCGCACGCGCCACTGCTGGTGGGAGTCACCGTCGGCGTGATCAGCCTTTGGGCGACCTTCACCCGGCACTGGTGGGAGGCCGCGCTCCTCGGCGTTGGATGGGTGGTGCTGGTCCTCGTCGTCCGCCGCCTCGGCCGGAACATGCCGTTCGTCCCGCAGGCTGCGTCGACGGCGGCCACCGCATTCGTCCTCGTCTTCTTCCTCGCGGGCGTGTACCGCGCGTACTCGAGCGCGGAGGGTCCCGTCACGCCTGTGACGGTCACCGGCGAGGCGACCGGCCCGAACATCTACATCGTCCTGCTGGACGGGTATCCGCGCCGCGACACGCTCATGGACGACATGGGGATCGACAACGGGCCTTTCGAGCAGGCCCTCGCCGATCGCGGCTTCGACGTGTACGACGACGCTCACAGCGACCGTCGGTACACCGACCTCACCCTGATGACCCTCCTGACGGGAAGCACCGACGGCGTGCCAGATGACACGGCGCCGGCCAGCGAGGTGCAGTGGCTCATCCGCAAGGCGCTCTCGGATGCCGCGCTGCCCCGGCAGGCCCAGGCCGCCGGCTACGAGTGGAACGTGATCGACTCCCCGGCTGGCCACGTGACCTTCTCGGCGGGGCATCACATCCAGCACGGCGGCGTCAACACCTTCGAGGACAACATGCTGGCCGAATCGGTGTTCGGGCCGATCGTCAAGGCCACGCTCCCCTACCTGCTGACCGACTCGCTGCGGGCGCACTTCGAAGGGAGCGTCGACAGCCTGGTCTCGCTCGCGGATCCCGATGAGCATCGGCTCGTGCTGGCGCACCTCTTCCAGCCGCACCTGCCGTTCCTGTGGGACGCCGACGGGAAGCCGACCAGGATTCCCTTCTTCTGGCCGGGGGTCAACATCTTCGCCGCCCAGATCGAGACGATGGGGATGACGCTCGCCGACTACTCGGCGGCCATGGAGGGCGACCTGGCCACCCTCAACCCGAAGCTGCTGGCGATGGTCGACGCGATCGTGGCGAAGGACCCGGGCGCGGTGGTGGTGCTCTTCAGCGACCACGGCGCACGCTACAGCCTCGACCTCAGGCAGACCGAGTGGTACCACTCGTTCCTGGCCGCGCGGACGCCCGATCATCCGGAGCTGTTCGCGTCCGAACCCGTCCCCACCGCCATCCTGCGCACGCTGCTCCCGATCTACGTCCACAGCTGTGCTGACCCGGGATGCACTGCGCCGACCTTTCCGTCGCCCGCTCCGTGAACCGCGGCTCTGACGCCTAGAATCCCTCCATGACCACTGAAACGAGCGCCCCAGCGGCCGTCAGCAACGTGAAGATGATCATCGGCGGCGAGCAGGTTGACGCTGCCGACGGGCAGACCTTCGACGTCACCAACCCCGCGACCGGCGAGGTGATCGCCACCGCCCCCCTCGGCGGCGCCGAGGACGTGGACCGTGCCGTCAAGGCCGCCCAGGCCGCCTTCGACGGGCCCTGGTCCACGTGGTCGGCCTCGAAGCGCGGCCGCACCCTCCAGAAGTATTCGAACCTCGTGAAGCAGAACCTGGAGGAGCTGGCGCAGCTCGAGAGCCGCAACGTCGGCAAGCCGATCAGCAGCGCCAGGGGCGAGGCGCTCGGGGTCAGCCTCGTCTTCGAGTACTACGCCGGCGCGGCCAACAAGCTCTTCGGCGAGACGATCCCGGTCAGCAAGCCGGGGCTCGACTTCACGCTCCGTGAGCCGATCGGGGTGGTGGGCCTGATCGTTCCCTGGAACTTCCCGATGAACATGGCCAGCTGGAAGCTCGGTCCCGCGCTGGCCGCCGGCAACACGGCCATCCTCAAGCCGGCCAGCTACACGCCGCTCACCGCCATCCGCCTCGGCGAGCTGGCGCTCGAGGCAGGCTTCCCGCCCGGCGTGGTGAACGTCATCACCGGACCCGGGGGGACCGCCGGCGCCGCGCTGGCGGGCCACGCCGGCGTCGGCAAGATCGCCTTCACCGGCGAGACGACGACGGGGCAGGAGATCATGCGGCTGGCCGCCAACAACGTGAAGAAGGTCTCGCTGGAGCTCGGCGGCAAGAGCCCGAACATCGTCTTTGCCGATGCCGACCTGGAGCGCTTCGCGGCCGAGTCCCCGCTCTCCGTCTTCGACAACGCCGGCCAGGACTGCTGCGCCCGCAGCCGGATCTTCGTCGAGGCCTCCGTCCACGACAAGGTGGTCGAGCTCTTCACCGATGCCACCAGCAAGCTGGTGGTCGGCGATCCCTCGCAGGACGCCACCCAGGTCGGCAGCCTCGTCAGCCAGCGGCAGCGCGAGCGAGTCGTGGACTACATCGGGATCGGCCGCGATGAGGGAGCGGAGCTGGTCTACGGCGGGGAGGCGCCCACCGGTGACCCGTTCGACATCGGTGCGTACCTGATGCCGACCATCTTCGACGCCGCTCGGACCGACATGCGCATCGTGCGCGAGGAGATCTTCGGCCCGGTGGTGGCCATCATCCCCTTCAGCGACGAGGCGGAGGCAGTGCGGCTGGCCAATGACACGCCGTACGGGCTGTCGGGCTCGATCTGGAGTCGCGACATCGGCAAGGCGCTGCGGATGGCCAAGGCGGTGAAGGCCGGGGTGCTATCGGTCAACTCGAACAGCAGCGTCCACACCGAGGCGCCGTTTGGCGGCTACAAGATGAGCGGCATGGGACGCGAGCTGGGGATGCACGCGCTCGAGCTGTACACCGAGGTCAAGAACGTCTACGTCGACCTGACCTGACGCGCGGCGTCAACAAAGGCGCGCCAGAGGCGATCGAACTCGGGGCCGATGAACTCGGACCGCTCCGGATGGAACTGGACCCCGATGAGCCAGTCGTCGCCCTCGGCCGCCTCGAGCGCCTCGACCAGATCGCCCTCGTCGTGCGGCGCGACTGCCGATGCGACGAGCCCCGGAGCGAGGTCGCCGGGGCGCACCGCCTGGTGGTGGTAGCTGTTCACCTCAGTGCTGAGGAGCGGCTCCGCCTCCCCGAGGATCGCCGCCAGACGGGACTCGGGCTCGAGGTGCAGCGGATGCCCCTCCGGTGCCTGGGTCGAGCTGTCGTGCCCCTCGAGGTGCTGCACCAGCCTGCCGCCCGAGAAGACGTTGATCGCCTGGAAGCCACGGCAGACGCCGAAGATCGGCACGCCCCGCTCGCGCGCAGCCGACCACGCAGCCAGCTCGAGATCGTCCCGCGCTCCTTCGACCGCGACCGCGGGATGCGGCACCTCCCCGTAGAGCGCCGGGTCGAGGTCCGCTCCGCCCGGCAGCAGGAGGCCGTCCATCGCCGCCAGCGCGGCGTCTCGCTCCGCGGCGCTCGTCGTGGGGTCGAGAGCAATCGGATCGCCGCCGGCGCGTCGCACCGCGTCGAGATAGCCGTCGAACGAGGCCCAGGTCGGCTCCTCGAGCGCGGCCTGCTCGGGGCCGTGCAGCGTGACCACGATCCGGGGGCGGTTCTTCATGGACCGATGATACGGGCGCCCCTCCTACAATCGGCCGCGTGACCGAGTCGAAGACCCGGGCCGTGGGCTGGCCCGCGCACCGCGTGACGGGGGTCGACGTCTGGCCGTACCGACAGTCGGAGGGCGGGGCGGAGTTCCTGCTGCTGCATCGGTCCGGTCGGGATGGCGCCCCGTTCTGGCAGGGCGTCTCCGGCTGGATCGAGGAGGGCGAGGCACCGCACCTCGCCGCCCTGCGCGAGCTGCGCGAGGAGACGGGCCTCGACGCGTTGCAGCTGTACACGGTGGATGCCGTCTTCGACCTCTACGCGTGGAAGCGTGGCACGGTCGAGGCGATCGTCCCGTTTGCCGCGCTCGTGGAGGCGGATGCGGAACCGCAGCTCTCCAGTGAGCACGACGAGTGGCGCTGGGAACCCCTCGCCGAGGCCGTCAACCTCGTCCCCTACGAGCCCCAGCGTGCGGCGCTCCGCCGCATCTCGGCGGACATCCTCGAGCGCCCCGACCTCGCGCATCTGTACCGCATCGAGCCGCCCGAAAAAAGTCGTTGACTCCCCCTCTGGGCGCTCCTATGCTGCCGCCCAGCCCGGCCGATCGGTCGCCCAATTGCTGCATGTCCGATCCGCGCGGTTCTCGTCCCTCGGTTCCCAACGGAGGCTCGCACCCGATCCCGAGTGCGATGGAGAAGGAGGACCTGTCTTGTCCATGGACGCCACTCATGGAGAGCAGATCGCGCGCGACGATGCGCACCTGCGATCGCTCGGCATCAAGCCGGAGCTGAACCGGACGCTCGGCTTCATCTCGAACTTCGCGGTCGCATTCAGCTACATCAGCGTCGCCACCGGTTCGTTCACCCAGCAAGCCGTGGCAATCGGCGTCGGTGGCCCGCCCTTCATCTGGGGCTGGTTCATCGTCATCATCGGCCAGAGCTTCGTGGCACTGAACTTCGCCGAGCTGGCGAGCCACTTCCCGGTGGCAGGATCCATCTACCAGTGGTCGAAGCGCCTTTCGAACAAGACGCTCGGCTGGTTCACCGGCTGGTTCTACTTCTGGGCGGGCGTGCTGACGGTCACCGCGGTTGCGGCGACCGTTCCGTACGTGATGAGCTCGCTGTGGAGCATTGACCTCTTCGCGCCCAGCCCGATTGCCTTCCTGAACATGTGGTCGTTTCTCTCGATCCTCGCGCTGCTCGTCTCGACCCTGATCAACTCGGTCGGGGTCAGGCTGCTGACGCTCCTGAACAACATCGGCGTCGCCGCCGAGATCCTGGGCATGATCGTCTTCGCGCTGGTCCTGCTGATCTTCGCGAACCACCAGCCGATCTCGGTCATCTTCGACACCTCGTACACCAAGGACCTGGCGGGCGGGAACTTCCCGGCGGTCTTCCTGGTCGGCATGTTCCTGGCGCTGTTCGTGGTCTATGGCTTCGACACCGCCGGGACGTTCGGTGAGGAGACGGTGGACGCGAGCAGGATGGCGCCGCGTGGCATCCTCGCCGCCATCTGGCTCTCGGGCCTGGCGGGCTTCCTGTTCCTGCTCGGCGTGATCCTGTCGTTCAAGAACATCGGGGCAGCGGTGGCCGAAGGCCAGGCCTTTGGCTACCCGTTCGCGACCACCATCAAGGAGAACCTGACGGCCTCGCTCGGCGGGATCACCCTGGGCGACGTCTACCTGTTCGTCATCCTCGTCGCCGTGTCGGTGTGCACCCTGGCCATCCACGGCGCGACCACCCGCCTCATGTTCTCGATGGGCCGGGACGGCCGCCTGCCGATGGGCAGCACGTGGGCGCACGTCAACCAGTCGTTCAAGACGCCGACCAACGCTGCGATCGGCGTGGGCGTCCTCGCCTTCCTGCCACTCCTGGTGACCGGGGCCCTGGCCGCGTTCTACCTTGCGATCGCGGCGACCGGGACGATCTACATCAGCTACTTCCTCTGCAACTGGGGCGTCCTGCGCGCACGACGCGCGGGCTGGCCGCACAAGGGCGCCTGGTTCAAGCTCGGCAGCTGGGGAACGACCCTCAACCTGCTGGCCTTGGTCTGGGGTGGGCTGATGATCGTCAACATCGGCATCTGGGAGAGCCCGATCTTCGGGGACTTCGGCAATGAATTGCGCAGCACGTGGTCCAACCCGACGATCAACACCTTCCTGCAATGGAACGGGGAGACGCTGACCGGCCTGCCGGCGATCCCGGTCTTCGAATTCTTCGTGGGAGCGGTGCTGCTCTTCGGCGTGCTGTACTACTTCCTGAGCGGCCAGCGCGGCAAGGAGGATACTGCCGCCCTTCCGGCCGACCTGGCGACGGGCGAGACGGTCATCGCCTAGCGGCTCCGTCCCCTTGGCAGCTCAAGAGCGGCTCGGCGCCCCGGCGCCGGGCCGCTCGCTATCGTTCCGGCACCACCAGGGAGCCCACCGTCCATGACCGATGCCGATGACGAGCTCCGCGGCGAGCTGCGCGACCAGCTCGTCGCTGCGCTGCAGCGCGTCCCGGAGACGGCCGGCCGCGAGCTGACCCTCACCGCGCTCTCGGGCGGGATCACCAACCGGAACTTCCTGATCACGAGCGCGGGCACGGACGAGCGCTACGTCATCCGCCTGGCTGGCAACGACACCCACCTGCTGGGCATCAGCCGCGAGGTCGAGCACGCCGCGACGGTGGCGGCAGCCGGCGTCGGGATCGGCCCGGAGGTCACCGCCTTCATCCGGCCGGAGGGCTACCTCGTCACCCGCTTCATCGTCGGTGAGCCGGTCAGCCTCGAGCAGGTCCACCAGTCGGAGACGCTGCGACGTGTGGCGGACTCGATCCGCCGCATCCACGGCGGCCCGGCGATCCCCGGACTCTTCGTGCCGCTCCGGATCGTGGAGGCCTACCTGGCGCTGGCGCTGGAGCGGGGAGTGCCCAAACCCGCGGCCTGGGACGAGGCGCACGCCGTCGGGCACCGCATCGAGCGGGCCCTCCTCGACGCCCCGATCGACATGCGTCCGTGCCACAACGACCTGCTCAACGCGAACTTCATCGACGACGGCGAGCGGATCCGGATCGTCGACTGGGAGTACGCCGGGATGGGCGACCCGTTCTTCGACCTCGGCAACTTCAGCGTCAATCACGACCTCACACCTGACGAGGACGCGATCCTGCTCGAGGCCTACGAGGGTGAGGTCCGCCCCCCGCGGCTGGCGCGGCTCGCCCTCATGCGGGTCGTCTCGGACTTCCGGGAGGCGATGTGGGGCGTGCTCCAGCAGGGGATCAGCACCCTCGACGTGGACTTCGTCGAGTACGCCGACGAGCACTTCGAGCGGCTGCTGCACAACGCCACCGGCTTCGGCTTCGAGGTGCAGCTCCACGAGGTCGCCGGTGGCTGACGGCGCGCTGCCGCAGCAGGCGCGCTGCGTGATCATCGGCGGTGGGGTCGGTGGCGCGGCGATCGCCTATCACCTGACGCTCCTGGGCTGGACCGATGTCGTGCTCCTCGATCGGTCCGAGCTGACCTCCGGCTCGACGTTCCACTCTGCGGGACTCGTGGGGCAGCTGCGCTCGAGCCCGACCCTCACCCGGATGATGGTCGACAGCGTCGCCACCTACCGTGGGCTGGCGGCCGAGACTGGCGTCGATCCGGGCTGGCGCGAGGTCGGCTCGCTGCGCCTGGCCGCGTCCTCGGAACGCATGGAGGAGCTCCGCCGCCAGGCTGGGTGGGCCAAGACCCACGGGCTGCCGATGGAGCTGGTGAGCGCCGACGAGGCCCAGCGGCTCTTCCCGCTGATGGTGACCGACGGCGTCCGGGGCGCGGCCTGGCTGCCGACCGATGGCTACCTCGATCCGAGCGGCCTGACCCAGGCCCTGGCGGCCGGTGCCCGCAGCCGTGGGGCAACGATCCTGCCCCGCACCCGCGTGACGGGGACCAGCGTCGAGCGCGGACGGGTGACCGGCGTGGAGACCGAGCGCGGCTCGATCGGGGCCGAGGTGGTGGTCAACGCGGGCGGCATGTTCGCGCCGGAGATCGGACGCATGGCCGGCATCACGGTCCCGATCATCCCGTTCGCCCACCAGTACCTCGTCACGGAGCCGATCGACGGCGTCACGCCGGACCTGCCGCAGCTGCGCGACCCCGACAACCTCGTCTACTTCCGCCCCGAGGTCCGCGGCCTGGTGATGGGCGGCTACGAGCGCGATCCGGCCGCCTGGTCGCTCGACGGCATCCCGCCGGACTTCAACGGCAAGCTGCTCGCCCCCGACTGGCCGCGCTTCGAGGAGATCAGCGCCGGGGCGGTCCGGCGCGTGCCGGCGATGCACGACGCGGGAATCACGAAGCTCATCAACGGCCCCGAGGGGTTCACCCCGGACAACGAGTTCATCCTCGGTGAGTCGGAGGTCCGCGGCTTCTTCGTGGCAGCCGGGTTCAGCGCCCACGGCATCGCGGGCGCCGGCGGGCTGGGGCGGCAGATGGCGCACTGGATCGTCGACGGCGAGCCGGAACTCGACCTGTGGAAGATGGACATCCGGCGCTTCGGGGCGCAGTACCGCTCGCGGGCGTACACCCTCGCCCGCAGCACCGAGAACTACGCCACCTATTACGACATCCACTACCCGAACGAGGAGCGCCAGTCCGCTCGCCCGCTGCGCCTCTCCCCGACCTACCAGCGCCTCGTCGAGCTGGACTGCGCGTTCGGCGAGAAGTCGGGCTGGGAGCGGCCCAACTGGTTCGAGTCGAACGCCGCCGAAGGCGACGAGACGCTTCGCCCGCGGGGCTGGGCAGGACAGTACTGGTCGCCGGCGATCGGCGCGGAGGCGCTCGCCACCAGGAATGCGGCCGCACTCTTCGACGAGACGAGCTTCGCCAAGATCGAGATCACCGGGCGTGGCGCGCTCGCCTTCCTGCAGCAGCTGTGCGACAACGAGATGGACCGGCCGGTGGGCAGGATCACCTACACCCAGATGCTCAACCGGCGAGGCGGGATCGAGTGCGACTTCACCGTCACCCGCCTCGGCGAGGATCGGTTCTTCATCGTCACCGGCACGGCCTTCGGCAACCACGACCTCGGCTGGATCCGACGCCACGCACCCGATGACGGCAGCGTAACGGTCAGCGACGTGACGTCGTCGCGGGCCTGCATCGGCATCTGGGGGCCGATGGCACGCGAGATCGTGCAGTCCACCACGACCGATGACATGGGCAACGACGCCTTCCCCTACCTGACCGCGGCGCAGATCACGGTGGAGCACGTGCCGGTGACGGCGCTGCGGGTCACCTATGTCGGGGAGCTGGGCTGGGAGCTCTACTGCCCGATGGAGTACGGCGCGCAGCTGTGGGACACGCTGTGGGCGGCCGGGCGGCCGCACGGGATGCGGCCAGGGGGCTATCGGGCCATCGACAGCCTGCGGCTGGAGAAGGGCTACCGGGTCTGGTCGAGCGACATCACGCCGGAGGAGACGCCCTACGAGGCCGGGCTCGGCTTCGCGGTGCGGCTCAAGAAGGATGGCGGCTTCATCGGTCGAGATGCCCTCGTCGCCGCGAATCCGGCGGGACCGCGGAAGCGGCTCGCCTGCCTGGTGATCGACGATCCGCGGTCTGTGGCGCTCGGCAACGAGCCGGTCCGCGTCGACGGCGAGATCGTCGGGCGGGTCACCTCGGGCGGCTACGGCTTCGCGGTCGAGCGGTCGATCGCCTACGCCTACCTGCCACCGGCCCTGGCGGAGGTGGGCCAGGCGGCCGACGTCGAGATCTTCGGTGAATGGGTCGGCTGCGTGGTCAGCGCCGAGCCGCTCTTCGACCCCGATGGGAGCCGGATCAAGGCGTAGCCGAGGGGCTTGGCCCTCGTCAGCGTCGGGCAGCGGCTGGCGGGTGAGATGCCGGCGCTTCGAGCCGCCGCGCAGCGCGATGCCGACTGCGGCTAGGGCCTCCTGACCACCGTCCTGTCGGTTTGGTACGAGTGGCCCGTGACACGCGGCTTCGCCGCGGCCAGCGTGGCTCATGGAGGTACAGATCCATGAGACGCATCGGTCTGCTCGCCCTGGACGCCTTCGTAGCGTTCACCGCGATCTATGGCGCAATCTTCGTCGTGCCCACCATCCCCCTCGAGTGGCTCAAGCACGGGCCGTTCACCGACTACACCGTCCCGGCCCTGGCGCTCGGCATCCTCGTGGGCGGCAGCGCGTTGGCGGCGGCTGTCCTGCTGCTGGTTCGGCCCAGCCTCGGGGCGCTGGCGAGCGTCGGAGCAGGGATCATGATCATCGGCTTCGAACTCGTCGAGATCGCGATCGTGGGCTTCACGCTGATCGAGTACGACGCCTCGCAGTTCCCGGCGTGGCTGCAGGTCATCTACCTGGCGCTGGGCTCGCTGCAGGTGCTGTTCGGCTACCGCGCTTGGCGGGGGATGGCTTCGACCAGCTCGAGGGTCGAGTTCGCGCACTGATCTGGCGCGTACCCACCGCGAGGCGGCTACTCGGCGAAGTAGCGCCGCTCCCCGGTCGCTGGATTGAGGTAGACGCGCAGCCGGTGGCCGCTGGTCGGATCGATGAAGACCTCGTCGGTCGGTCGGAACGGGGCGACCGGCATCGTCGCCTCCCCACCCCCCGGGCCTGCCGGCCCGGCCAACCTCTCGGCCGCCTCGGGTCGGTAGCGGGCGCGCTCGAGCACGACGGCGACGAGGATCACGCCGCCGGTGACGGCGGCCCAGAGTCCATCGGCCCAGGCCCCCGCCATCAGGCCGACCAGGCCACCGAGCACCAGCAGTGCTCCCAGGATCCCGACCACGACCCGCACGGTGTCCACCATCAGACCGCCCTATTCAGCGGCGGGCTGCGGGGCGCCACTGTCGCGCTCGACCACGACCGCTGTCCCGTAGGCCACGATCTCGCTCATGGTGCCGCCGATCTCCGAGCTGTCGAAGCGCATCGAGATCACGGCGTTGGCGCCCATCAGGGTCGCGTTCTGCACCATCCGGTCGATCGCCTGGCGGCGGGTGTCCTCGAGCAGCTGGGTGTACTCCTTGATCTCGCCACCCCCGAGCGAGCGGACAGCGGCGGCGATGTTGCCGCCGAGGCCACGGCTGCGGACCACCAGCCCGTAGACATGACCCTTGCTCTCCACCACCCGGTGTCCGGCGGCATACGGGGTAGTCGCAACAATCATGCGGGTACTCTACGCGCCCTAGCCGAGGTGGTAGGGAACGTCCACCACCACGGTGTTGCGTCGGAAGAAGAGGCGCAGCTTGAGCCGCAGCGCGGTCTGATTGTGCAGCGGGTACTCCCAGAAGTGGCTGGGCACGAACTCCGGCAGGACGATGGTCGTTGGCTGCGCCGGATCCTCGCGATCCGTGGCATCGATGTACGCCATCAGCGGCCCCATCAGGGCCCGATACGGGGATTCCAGGATCACCAGGCTCACCGGCCCACCCCAGCGCTCCCACTCCTGCCTGATCTGGGCCAGGTCCTCGGCGTCATTGGAGACGTGGATGGCGGTGACATCGGCAGAGATCGAGGTCGCGAACGCGAGCGCGCTGAGCGTTGCCCGGTCGATGCGACTGATCGGAACGAGGACGCGGGGCGCCACGCGGCGCGGTAGCGCGCTGCTCGCGGGATCGACGGCGAGCGCCGCCTCGACGCTCCGGTAGTGACGCCCAATCGACCACATGAGGCCGATGAGAAGCGGGATCAGCAGCAGGATGATCCAAGCGCCGAGCGCGAACTTGGCGACGCCGACGATGATCGCCACGACGCCGGTGGCCAGTGCGCCGAGCCCGTTCAGCCCCGCGCGCCAGCGCCAGCCCCGGACTTCGTCACGGAGCCGCCACCAGTGCACCACCATCCCCGACTGGCTGAGGGTGAAGGCGATAAAGACCCCCACCGTGTAGAGCGGGATCAGGTTGGTGACGCTGCCCTCGAAGCCGATGAGCAGCCCGGCGGCCACCACGGCCAGGACCATGATCCCGAAGCTGTAGGCCAGGCGGTCGCCGCGGTACTGGAACTGGCGCGGGAGAAATCGGTCCTTGCCCAGGATGCTGGCCAGCCTGGGGAATCCGGCAAAGGCCGTGTTCGCCGCGAGCACCAGCAGGAAGGCGGTCGAGAGCTGGATCAGATAGTGGAACGGCGTATGGGCACCGAACAGGGTGCGGGCGATCTGGCTGATCACCGTCTCCTGCTCGCTCGGGTCGGGGATGACGCCCAGCTGCGAGGCCAGAAAGCTGATCCCGATGAAGATGCTTGCGAAGAGGCCGCCCATCAGGATCAGCACCAGCCCGGCATTGCGCGCCTCCGGCGGCCGGAAGGCCTGGACCCCGTTCGAGACTGCCTCCGTCCCCGTCAGGGCGACGGAACCGGCCGCGAAGGCGCGCAGCACGAGCAGCAGCCCCAGCCCCTCGAGCGGCACCGCGTCGGCCCACTCCGGCGGTGCGCTGTACGGCGGCAGCCCACCGGTCACCACCAGCCAGGTGCCGTAGGCGAGGAGGCTGAAGATCGCCACGAAATAGATGTACGTGGGGACGGCGAAGATGTTCGCGCTCTCCTGCAGCCCACGGAGGTTCCCGACCCAGAGCAGGGCGATGAAGCCGACGCCGACCCAGACGCGCGGTTCGTAGAGGACTGGAAAGATGGAGGTGAGCGCCGCGACGCCCGCGGCGACCGATACGGCAACCGTCAGGACGTAGTCGGTGAGCAGGGCGCCGGCGGCCATCAAGCCCGGGAATCTGCCCAGGTTGTCGCTGGCCACGACGTAGGACCCACCCCCGCTCGGGTAGGCGCGGATCGTCTGCTGGTAGCTCGTGACCACAATCAGCAGGACGGCCACGATCGCGAAGGTCAGGGGCAGGGTGGTGGCGGCCAGCGCGCCGGCCCCAGCCACGACCACGACCCGCATGATCTCCTCGGTGGCGTACGCCGACGACGAGATGTTGTCGGAGGCGAAGATGGCCAGTCCCTTGACCGGCCCCAGGCGCTCCTGCGCCTCGTTGTCCGTGGCGATGCGTCGCCCGATCACGAGCTTCCGCAGCACGTCCGCCAGCCGGCCGAGGCCACTCTCGGGCTCGAGCACGCGCTCAGAGGCGATGAGGTGGCCAGGCGCACGACGGCGGAACTCGGCGGCGTACGGCTCCACGACCTTCACGTAGCGGTCGCCGGGCCGCCCGCCACGGACCGGTCGATACTCCCTGAGATCGTCTGATTGCACCTGACCCTCGCCGTCAGGTCCTGGGCGACCCGTCACCCGCCGGCCTCGATGGTGATGTCGGAGCCGACGTTCCCGGTCAAGGTGCGCATCGACATGCCGCTGGCTCGGATCAGCGAGCCCATTTCGCGCAGCGCCTGCGCATCGAGGGGGAGCCCGACCAGGGTGACACGCCGTGCGCCACCCGCGGCAAGCAGCGCGATCGCGCCCCGCACCAGGTCAAATTCATGGTCGAGGTCGCGCAGGTGCTCCTGTTGCAGGTCCAGCGCCCCCGCGGCACCGGACATCTGGGATGCCATGCATTGAGCGTGCGCTGCCCTCCAAGAGGGAACCCGACCGGTGATGGCCGCGCGCGCTCAAGATCGGCTCAAGAATCCCCTCGGATGCGGTAGCCGACGCCGGGCTCGGCCACGAACAGATCCGCGAGGGCACCGTCGGGGTCTGCAGCCGCCAGCTTGCGCCGGATCTGCCCGACGTAGACGTGCAGGTAATGCCCTTCCTCCGCATACGCGGTGCCCCACACGGCCCGCAGCAGGCGGCCGCGCGTGACGACCCGGCCGGCATTCGCCAGGAGCACCTTCACGAGCTCATATTCTCGCGGGGTGAGGCGAACCTCCACATCACCGACCGTCACGAGGCGTCGGTCGGGGTCCAGCCGCAGTGTCCCGATCTGCAGCGCGCCGGTCGGGTCGATATCGCGTACCAGTGTCCGGCGCAGGGCCGCCCGCACCCGGGCATGCAGCTCGGCCATCCCGAACGGCTTGGCCAGGTAGTCGTCGGCGCCCTCGTCCAGGGCCTCAACCTTGTCGCGCTCCTCGCCGCGCGCCGAGAGGATGATCACCGGCGTGGTGGCGTCGCGGCGCACGCGCCGCAGGACCCCGATACCGTCAATCCCCGGCAGGCCCAGGTCGAGCAGGATGAGGTCCGGGCGGCGGAGCTCCCAGAGGACGAGCGCCTCCTCGCCATCCGCCGCGGCTCGCACGCCGTAGCCGTGTCCCTCCAGATTTGACGCGACCGCTCGTCGCGTGCCGTCGTCGTCCTCGACCAGCAGGATGCTCGCGCGCCGCTCCGTCACACGAGCCCCTCGTCGTCGGGTGGCGGCTCAACCGCGACCGGAAGCGTGACGTCGACGGCCAGGCCGCCGAGCTCGCTGCGCGACGCATCGACCGATCCACCCATCGCCTCGGCCATCCCTTTCACCACCGCGAGCCCGAGGCCCGTCCCCTGACGCCCCGTCTCGCGCCGCGCCGGCACGCGGTAGAACTTCTCGAAGATGTGCGGCAGCGAGTCGGCCGGGACTCCCTCGCCCCCGTCCTCGACCCTGAGGCGCACGGCCCCGCCATCGGCCGTCGCGGAGACTCGCACCCGGACCTCGGGCGCCGTGTGACGGACGACATTCTCGAGCAGGTTGTCGACGACCTGGCTCGCGAGCACAGGGTCGACCGTCACCGCCGGCAGCCCGTCCGGGACGTTCAATACGAGGGGACGGGGGGCAAGTGCGGATCGGGCTCGCTGCACGGCCGCTTCGACGATCTCGCTGACCGGCATCGGCTCGCTCGTGGGTCGCAATGCTCCGCCCTCGACGCGGCTCATGTCGAGCAGCCCGCCAACGAGGACCGCCAGCCGCTCCGCCTCCGCGTCGATCTCGCGCGCCATGGCGCGGCGCTTCTCGTCGGCGAGCTCCAGGCTTGCGTCGGCGAGCGAGCCTGCGGTCGCTCGAATCGTCGACAAGGGCGTTCGCAGGTCGTGCGACACCGAGTCGAGGAGCGCCGCCTTCAGCTCCTCGCTGCGACGGGCAACCTCCAGCTCGGTGGCCTGCTCCGAGAGGCGGTCACGCATGATCCCCTGCCCGATCTGGTCGGCCGCCGCGGCCAGCAGCCGCGTCTCCTCGTGAGTCGGCAAGCCGAGTCGCGGGTCGCGCGCCGCCCAGAGTGATCCGATCTTCTCGCTCCCATCGGCCAGCTCGAGCCGGTAGAGCGCCAGGCTTTCACGGGTCGTCCCTTTCGGGCCTGGAGGGCTGAGGCGCACCCACGTGGGTTGGCCGTCCGCGGTCCCCTGGCGAAGGATGCTGTGCGGTCCTGAGCCAGGCGCCTCCACGGTCGGATCGCTCGTCGCCACCACCTGCTCCTGTGCCCAGATCTGGCCGAGGCCGATCCAGACGCGATCCATGCGGGTGTCGGCCGCGAGGCCGGTGACCAGGATCGGGATCGCGTCCTCCATCCGCTTCGCCGAGGTGATCGCTCGGCTCACGCCGAAGAGCGCCAGCGCCTCGTGCTCCCTTCGCTCTGAGCGCTCCGCCTGGTCGCGCTGCAGGCCGGTGAGCCGCCCGATGCCGGCGCCGACCGTGAGCAGCAGGATCAGCGTGAGGATGTGCTGCGGATCGGCGACCAGGAACGTGAAGCGCGGCGGCAGGAAGAGGAAGTTGTAGGTGAGGAAGGCTCCAATCGCGGTGGCAACGGCCGCCCAGCTGCCCCGCAGGTACGCGACCAGGGCGACGGCGAGCAGGTACAGCATCGACGCATCGGCGACGCCCCCGAGGTCCTGCACGAGGTAGACGGCGACCGTCGTGATCGCCAGGGACGCCGCGACGATGGCAACACTGGTGCCGAGGGCGTGCCAGCCGATCTCTCCGCGAAGCGTCACGCGGCCATCCTAGATCGCGTCGGGCCACCTGCCGCAACGGAGTGGCTGGAGCCGAAGGTGGGACTCGAACCCACGACCGACGGTTTACGAAACCGTTGCTCTACCACTGAGCTACTTCGGCCCGAATCAGGCGGGGCCGAAGTCTAGCAGTCCCCCGAATGGTCGGCCGCGCGAGGGGAGAGGGAGCTCCACCCCGCGCAGCCGACGGCGTCAGACCGGGAGCGTCAGACGGGCGAGCGGCCGGGGAGCGCGCGCACGATGAAGATCAGGATGACCGCGCCCACGAAGGCAACTGCGATGCTGCCCCAGAAGCCGGCGGTCCCGCCGCCGGTGACCAGGCTGAAGACGAAGCCACCGACGAAGGCGCCGATGATCCCCACCACGATGTTGCCGATGACGCCGTAGCTGCCCTTCATGACCATCCCGGCCAGCCAGCCAGCGATGAGTCCGACGACGAGCCACGCGATGATGCCGCCAGGATCGAGTGTCATCCCATCTCTCCTTCAATCAGCGCTGCAATGGCGCTCGTTCCCGGATTGAAGGCCAGGACCGGTTTCAGCGACGTTACAGACGCGCCCTCTCCCATGCCAACGCGCCTCTGCGTCAGTCGCGACGCTCCGGCGGCGCCCAGCCGTGGATCAGCTCGTCGTGGTAGCGAGCGGGGCCGTCTTGGGGCGTCCCACGCGGGATGGGGGCCATCGGCGCCTTGCCCCGCCGCGCAAGCTCGAAGTACGGGCAGACATCGGTGAGCGGGCAGAGGCCGCAGATCGGCCGTGGAGCGCGGCAGGTGTCCCGCCCGTGCCGGATCAGCTCCACGTGGAACGGGTACATCTCGTCGGGCTGAAGCGCAGCCTCGAGCAGCAGATGGGCGCGTTCCACATCGGTCTTCGGCGGGATGAGGCCCAGGCGCAGTGCCACGCGGTGCACGTGCGTGTCAACCGGCAACGCCGGCCGGCCGAAGCCGAAGAGGAGCACGATCGCCGCGGTCTTGCGTCCGATGCCCGGCAGCGCGATCAGCCACGCGCGGGCCTCCTCGAGCGGCCACTCGCCAAGGAACGAGAGGTCCCAGCTGCCGTTGGTCGCGTCGTGGACCTCGGCCAGCACCGCCTTGATGCGTCGCGACTTGGTCGGCGCCAGGCCGCCAGGACGCAGCACCACTTCGAGCTCGTCGAGCGGACCCTGGAGAACCTCGTCCCACGAGGCGTAGCGCGCGCGCAGTGCGGTGAAGGCGTGGAACGAATTCGTGTCGGCGGTGTTCTGGGAGAGGATGGTGAGCACCAGCTCGCTCACCGTGTCTACCCGCGGTCCGGCCCAGGTCGGGTGCTGGTAGCGCTCCCCGAGCCGCTCGAGGGCCACGTCGGCCAGGCGGCGTCGCGCGCGTCGGTCGGCGGCGAGCTTCTGCGGGCTGGGGCCGCGGCGACGTTTGGCGGTCACCGCTCCGCCAGCGCCAGCCCGATCCCCACGCTGCCGGCCAGGCGCTCGGCGGCATTGGTAAGGAGTCGCTCGGTATCGGCCATCGCCTCCTCCAGCGTCATCGGCCGATCCACCACCGGCTGGATGAGCTGGAACAGGCCCGAGGCCGCAAGCGCCTCGGAGCCCGGCCCGAGCGTCCCGCACAGCAAAACGACCGGGGTCGCCCGCTTCCCGGCGAGGAGGGCGACGCCCATCGCAGCCTTCCCTGCCAGGGTCTGCTCATCCGCGCGACCCTCGCCGGTAAGCACGAGGCCCGCGTCCTCGAGGCGGGCCGCCAGGCCGGCCATCTCGGCGACGACCTCGATTCCGGGTCGCAGCGTCGCGTTGGTGAAACCGAGGAGGGCGGCACCAGTCCCGCCGGCCGCGCCTGCTCCGGGCAGCTCCGCCACCGCACGGCCCGTCGTGGCCTCGATCGCCGAGCCATAGATGCCCAGCGCCGCGTCGAGGTCGGCGACCGCCGCAGGATCGGCGCCCTTCTGCGGGCCATACGTTGCGGCCGCCCCGGCGGGCCCGGTGAGCGGGTTCGTGACGTCCGACGCGACCACGACCTCCACGCCCGCGAGTCGCGGATCCAGCCCGACGCTGTCGATCACGATCAGCTCGGCCAGGGCGCCGCCCCCGGGTTGCAGCTCACCGCCCGCAAGGTCCAGGAACCGGGCGCCGAGAGCGGCGAGCATCCCGCTGCCACCATCCGTCGTCGCCGACCCGCCGAGCCCCAGGATCACGCGGCTCACGCCGGCGTCGAGCGCGCTGCGCACCAGCTCCCCGGTGCCGCGGGTGCTCGCCAGGCGCGCCGTGCCCGGGGTTCGCTCGACAACGGGAATCTGGGCGAGGCCGGAGGCGGCGGCCATCTCGATGAACGCGGTCCGGCCGTCGTCGAGGAGGAGGTAGTCGGCGGAGATCGGTCGGCCGAGGGCGTCGTGCGCGGCAACCGAGCGGCGAACGGCAGCGTCGCCCAGCGCTGCGGCAACCGCGGCCAGCGTTCCCTCCCCGCCATCGGCCATCGGGGCGAGCCGGACCTCGTCATCGGGCCGCGCCCGCAGCCAGCCGGCCGCGATGGCGCGCGCCACGGCGACCGAGTCGAGGGCGCCGCCGAATGAGTCCGGCGCGACGACGATCCGCAGCGGCGCGCCCATCAGCGCTTCAGCGAGCGCCGCCGCTCCTGGTAGGCGGGCACGCTGCGCATCGGCGGGCGGAGCGAGTCGGCTACCTCGCGGACCTCGAGGTTGAATCGGTCCTTCTCCTGCCCGATCACCTTCATCCCGCGGCCGACCTCGGTCAGCAGCTCGATCCGGTGCCGCTCCTCGAGCTTGCTGATCGCGGCCTGCAGGATGGTGAAGCTCATCTGCGACAGGTTGGCGAGCGGCTGGTTGCGGTGGATCCGCCGCTCGAGGTCGACCTGGCCGATGGCGGAGAGCCCCGCCGACTCGGCGATGTCGATCAGGAGGCCGATCTCGACCCCGTAGCCGGTGAAGAACGGGACGGATTCGAGCAGAGCCCGCCGTCCGGCGTACTCCCCGGAGAGCGGCTGAATGATCCCCGACAGCTCGGGGAAGAAGAGGTTGATGAGCGGCCGCGCCATCAGCTCCGTCACGCGACCGCCGCCCTCCGCGAAAAGGGTGATCCCCTGGCGGATCGGGCGGCGGTAGAAGCCCTTCACGTACTGGATCCGCGGCTCGCGCAGGAGCGGCCCGAGCAGGCCGTGCACGAAGCGCGGCTGGATGTTGCGGATGTCGGTGTCGATCCAGGCCACGATGTCGCCGTCGAGGACGTGGAGGCTTTTCCAGAGCGCCTCGCCCTTCCCGACGAAGGTGCCCGTCTCCGGAAGGATCCGGGAGTGACGGATCACCGGCACGCCAAGGTCGGCGGCGATCTCGCGGGTGCGGTCGGTGCTGTCGCTGTCGATGACGACCAGCTGGTCGAGGAGCGGGACGCGGTCCATCAGCGCGGTCTTCACCCGCTTGATGACCAGCCCGATCGTCTTCTCCTCGTTGAGGGCCGGCAGGCCAAGGCTGATGGTGAGGCCCTGCTTCTCCTTCAGCTCCACCAGCTTCGCGACATCCCGGAACTCGGACGCGTGGAAGGTGTTCTCCGCGAACCATCGGTCCACCACGGTGGGAAGCGCACGGCTGTCCTCGACGAAGGCATCGGCGGCGGCGAGCGATCCCTCGGCGGCGCGCAGCGCGTCGAAGGTCGAGACTGCCAGCTTCTGCTTCGTCTTGACCACGACCACGGTTGGCTTGGCCCTCGAGGCCACCGCCTCTGCCACGACTCCGAAGAGGAACCGGCCGTCCGGGCTCATGGTCGACGGGTTGGCCGATGCGCCCATCACCACCAGCTGGTGGCTGCTCGCCTCCCGCAGGATCGCGGCACGGACCGATGCCGCCTCCCGCAGGATCCCGGTCACCTTGCGGCCGCCGCGGTGCTCGGCCACGAAGCGGTCGAGCGCCTGCTGCTCACGGTGCAGGGCTCGCTCGCCGATCCCCTTCGGGACGATGTGCAGCACCACCACCTGCGCCGCGAAGCGCTTCCCCAGGTCCCGTGCCAGTCGCATCGCGAGCTCGGCGTGCGGACCGCCGCGCACCGGGACCAGGATCGAGCTGACCTGCTCCAGGCCGCGCTGCTTGACGACGGCGATGTCCGATGGCGATTCGCGCACCACCGCATCGATCGTTGGCGAGAAGACCGAGGACTCGGCCTGCTTTCCGCGCCCCGTGGCTGACCGCGCAGCGGCGGCGGCCGTTGGAGGCCCGCCCCAGCCGAAGATCACCAGGTCCGCGCTCTCCTCGGCGACCGCCTCGATCACGCCGTCGGCGGCCCGGCGGCCGATGCGGACCATCGTCCGGATCTCGACCTCCTCCTCGTCGCCGAAGTCCATGACGCGCTGCAGGAGGCGACGGGCCGTGCGCGCGTGGGTCGCGCCCTCGCTGAGCGAAACACCCTCCGGCACCTCCACGATCCCGAGCGCCGTGATCTCGGTCTTGCGGCCGTGCCCGATCCCCGCGCCGATCCGCACCAGGTCACGGGCCGTCCGCGGGTTGGCGAGCGGCAGCAGGATCCGGTACGGCTGCCCTCGCGGACGGGCCATCAGGCGCCGGCCTCGGCGCGCATCTCGCGCCAGCGCGTGACGAGGTACGGCTTCAGCTCCTCGAACTCGCGCGCCACCGCCTCGATGACCCGCTCCGCCTGGTCGGTCGTCATCTCGATCGTCTCGGCGATGAACGCCGCCGTCCGCCCGAAATAGAGAGGGGTGAGGGAGGCGAGCAGGCGCTCGCGATCGATGCCGGGCCGGTTGTACGCCACGAGCGCGTCGTACAGGCAGCGGATCCAGAGGTCGGCGGGGAAGTGAAACGCGGTTGGCTCGCTCGGGATCTCGATCGACATCACCCGGGCGAGCTGGTCGGGCGACAGGATCTGCTCCCAGGCGTCCACCTGCGAGAGGCGCGCCGTCTCGAAGTTGTCGACCAGCTTGGCGTGGTTGACCTCCACCAGCTCGGGGGCGATCACCCGCTCGAAGCCGTACTCCGGGATCGAGTGCGAGCCACGCACCTTGAGCCATCGGTCCTCATATCGCCCGGCGAGCCCGAAGAGGGTGCCGACCACCTGCCGGAACATCGGTCCCAGGTCTCCCGCCGGATCCTTGGCGTCGTGGATCTTGGCGCCGAGCCGGGTCTGGCAGACGGCGAAGCCCTCGTTGATGGCCGAGTGGGTCATCCAGACGTCGATCCCGAAGCGGGCCGTCAGCTCGTCGAAGGTGTCCAGCTCCAGGTAGCGCTGCACGAGGTCGGCGCTGACCGCGAACTCGCCGCCGATTGGCTGCCGAATGCGCGCCCCGTACAGGGCGCGGGTCAGCGGGTAGGCGATCGCGTTCGTGATCGTGCCGTCGTACTTGTAGCGGGAGTACAGCGGGGCCACGAAGTCGTAGCCGCCCTTCAGGATCGGCCCGGCCAGGAGCTCGATCCACTCCGGCGCGATGCTGCGCAGGTCGGAGTCGACCATCACCATCGCCTTCACGCCGAGCTCGCGCGCGACCTCGAAGAGGGCGCGCACCGCGGTCCCCTTGCCGCTCAGCCCGTGGTAGGTGAACGTGATCCGCTGCAGCTTGTGCTTCGGGCTGACGAGGATGATCTTCTCGATGTACTCGGGGCTCTCCGCCGTGATCGCCACGCGCGGCGTGTGATCGGGGGAGCCGCCGTCGGAGTTGACGAGAATCGGCTTGAGGTCCGGGAAGTACTGGACCATGCCGGCCGTGGCAGCGCGCACCACGAAGCCGATGGTGTCGGCGTTGCCGAAGCTGGGGATGCCGACCATGAGGTCCGCCTGGCCCACGCGTCGGACCTCGGCGAGCCCACTCGCGTCGAGTGCCGAAGGGGTCGGCGTGGATCGATTGGTCGTCAGCGGTGAGACCTCCTCGGGCGCCGCAAGCCTAGCAGCAGCAGGAGGCTCAGTCTTCGATGCGCCGCAGCTTCTTTGGCCGCTGCCCCATCAGGCGCCCGGCGATGGAGGGGTACTTCTCCGGCTCGGAGGAGACGATCAGCCAGTCCTCGACCTGCTCCCCGGGCCGGTAGCGCGAGTTCACGTGCTTGGCGACATAGTGGGTGAAGCCGTTGCCGCGCCAGGCGTGGAGCCAGGGCCGGATGGGGAGCTTCACGGCGGGCGAGACCCGCACCCGGACGTTCTCCTCGACCACCGAGGCCAGCAGCCGGCGGCGCTCCTGGTAAGGCACGTCGGCGAGCGACTGCCCGTCGAGCTCGACCAGGTCGAGCGCCACGAAGGCGCGTCGCGTCTCAATGGAGAGGGGGTCAGGCGGCTCGTCGACCAAGCCCTCCTCGGCCAACGTCTCGGCCCACTGCCGCACGCCTGACCCGTCGCCAACGAACGGCTGCGCGGTCCAGACCCCGTCGATTACGGCCGCCTCGGCATCGATCGCGGTGAGCAGCTCGTCGGCCGCCTCAGCGCAGTCCGTGCCGGCGGGCTCGCCGGCCTCATCGGTCAGGGTCACGCGGCCGTCCTGCAGCCGCGCGATCAGGCGGTCGCCGCTCCAATAGGGCTCGAAGAGCCAGTCGACGCTGGTGATGATCACCTCGGCGGGGGTCGCGTGCTGGGGGAGGACCGGCTCGGGCGTCGACATCGGCGCCAAGGGTACCGCGCGGACCGTCGCTGAGTTCACCTCAGGATCGGTTGTAGAGCTTGAGCTCGCCCTCTTCGACCTCGACCCCGACCTCCTTGCGGATCTGCTCCCAGGCGTCGAGGTCCCACTCGCCGACGAGGGTGATCGCGGTCCCCTCGCGGCCGGCTCGCGCGGTGCGGCCGACGCGATGGACGTAGGTGTCGGCGTCCTCGGGGATGTCGTAGTTCAGGACGAACGGCAGGTCGGTGATGTCCAGTCCGCGCGAGGCGACGTTGGTGGCGATCAGGAACTGGATCTTGCCCGAGCGGAACGCGGCCAGCGTGTGGTCGCGCTCGCGCTGCGAGAGGCCGCCGTGCAGCGCAGCGACGTTCCGTCCCTTGCGGGCGAGGGTGGCGGTCAGCCGGTCCACCCCGATCTGCGTGTGCCGGAAGACGAGGAGCCGATCGAACCCGAACGTGTCGGTCAGCTCGGTGAGGGCCGCGGCCTTGTCCTGCTCGGCCACGAAGTAGACCAGCTGCCGGACCGTCTCGACGGTCCGCATCTCCGGCCGCACGATGATGTGCTCGGCCTGCTTGTCCATGAACCGATCGCAGATGCGCAGGATCGCGTACGGCATGGTGGCGGAGAAGAGCGCCGTCTGGCGATTGCGCGGACAGCGCGACAGGATCGTCTCGACGTCGACGATGAAGCCCATGTCGAGCATCCGGTCCGCCTCGTCGAGGATGACGGTGTGGACCCGGTCGAGGCGCAGCTCGCCGCGGCGGATCAGGTCGAGGACGCGCCCGGGAGTGCCGACCACGACCGGCACGCCGCGCTTCAGGGCGGTCACCTGGCGATCCATGCTCGAGCCGCCGTAGATCGCCACCGCGGCGACGTTGCGGAAGACGCCGATGCGGCGGATCTCCTCGGTGACCTGCACGCACAGCTCGCGGGTCGGGGTCAGCACCAGGGCCTGCACGAACTGGCCGGCGGGGTCGACCTTCTCGACGATCGGGATGCCGAAGGCGGCGGTCTTGCCGGTGCCGGTCTGCGCCTGGCCGATGAGGTCCTTCCCCGCGCGGAGGGGGCCGATGGCGCGGGCCTGGACCTCGGTCGGGGCGGTGAAGCCCATCTTCTCAATGGCCCGGGCGATGGTCACCGGCAGCTCGATCTCACCGAACCGATGGGAACGCTGCGCCGCCAGGACGGCGGCCATCAGTGGGGAAGATTCGGGGTCGTCAGACGGGATAGTGCCGTTGGGTGCTGGCGAGGGCGCCGGTGCCGCTCGACGAGGCGCGCGTGCGCGTCGGGGAGGGGCGGGTGATGTGGTCTCAGGCAAACGGGGGCTCCGAGGGAGGGTGACTTGATCTCGATCGTACCACGAGGGGGGTCAGGCCGATGCCGGGGCCCCTGGTCGCGAGATCGGCCGGTCTGGGCGGACGTCAGGCTGCTGGCGGTCGAGCGTCACCGCGCCATCGGTCCGCGGACCCTTGCTGTAGCCGTTCGGGTGGGTGAGCCGCCAGGCCCAGGCGTCAGCCAGCATCTGCTCGAGCTTCGAGTGCTCCGGGTGCCAGCCGAGGGCGAGCCGCGCCCGCCTGGACGAGGCCACGAGCACCGGCGGATCCCCGGTGCGGCGCTTCACGACGCGGGCCGGGATCGCGCGACCGGTCACCTTGCGCGCCGCCTCCACGACTTCGCGGACGCTGAAGCCGGCCGCCGAGCCGAGGTTGTAGACCTCGAACGAGGGATCCCCCTCCCCGGTCACCTCCAGGGCGCGGAGGTGCGCGGCAGCCAGGTCGCGGACGTGGATGAAGTCGCGGATGCACGTCCCGTCCGGGGTCGGGTAGTCCTGCCCGAAGATCTGGACGTGGGTCGCCTCCCCGGCGGCGACCTTCAGCATGATCGGCATGAGGTGGGTCTCTGGCTCGTGGTCCTCGCCATTCCGCTCGGTGGCACCGGCGACGTTGAAGTAGCGAAGGCTGATCGCCTGGAAGTCGTGGCTGGCGACGAACCAGCGCATGGCACCCTCGAAGGCCAGCTTCGAGGCCCCGTAGGGGTTGATCGGCTCGGTCCGGTCGGACTCGGCGATGGGGACTCGACGCGGCTCGCCGTAGACGGCTGCGGTGGACGAGAAGACGAGCCGATTGACCCCGGTCAGGCGCATCGCCTCGAGGAGCGTGACACCGCCACCGACGTTGTTGCGGTAGTAGAGGGCGGGATCGATCAGGCTCTCGCCGACCAGCGACTTGGCAGCGCAATGGAGCACCGCCTCGATCCGCTCCTCGCGCAGGACGTGCTCGAGGTGGCGCTGGTCCTCGATCGCGCCACGTACGAGGCGCGCCGGCCGTACCACCGCGGCGGCGTGGCCGCTCGAAAGGTCGTCGTAGACGACCACGTCATGGCCGGCGTCGACAAACGTCTCCACGCTCGTCGAGCCGACGAAACCGGCACCACCGACCACCAGGATCCGCAACCTCTCGCCTCCTCGTCCCTCGGGTCAGCGAGCCGCCGCGCCGACGTCGGCGGGCGGTGCGAACGGGTTGGTTGCCGGCTGCCGCTGCCAGGCGAGGAACTCCCCGGCCAGCTGCGGGCTGAATGAGGTCGAGATGCGCTCGGCTCCCGCAGAGGCGACATCGATCAGGTGCGAGAGCTCAGTCAGCACGCCGGCCGCCTTGAGCTGGAGGTGGCCCCCCACCACGCTGTGCAGAAATTGAGCCACCTCGATGGTCGTCGCGGCGGAATCCTCTCCGTCCGAGGTCACGACGTACGCGGCGCCGGAGCGAGCGGCCAGCCGGCAGGCGCGGCTCAGCAGCTCCTCGCTGACGGGGCCGGCCCGGACGATCACGCCGCAGGTGGCGAGGGCGGAATGCGCCATCTCGACCACCGCCAGCATGTCGTCGAGGACGGCGCCGTCGTCGCCGGAGAGGAGGGCGCCGGCGTTCAGGACCACATCCAGCTGGGTCGCCCCGTGGTCGAGCGCGGTCGACGCCTCGAAGGCCTTCACGGCGGCCACCTGCCCGCCACCCGGAAAGCCGATCACGGTGGCGACGCGGACCGGGGTCCGCGCCAGGAGCTTCGCGGCGGGCCTCACCATCCAGGGACTCACCAGCAGCGTGGCCAGCTCGTGCTCGATCACGAGGCCGGCGGCGGCGTGAAGATCCGCCAGGGTGGCTGTCGGCCGGGTGAGCCGATGCTCGAGCCGCGCACTGCGCGCCAAGGCGGTCATCGCGGGGGCGGGACCTCTCGCTCCTGGTCTTCGGCGCGTGGGCACGCGCTCCGGATCGCCGATTGTAGCAGCGCCCTATCCGCTGGCCATCGCGCGCGCCAGCTCCAGCAATTGGTCGCGTGAATTGAGCCGGGGATCCTCCACGACGGCCTCCAGGAGGGCAGACAGGAGCTTCCCGATGGGCGGTCCGGGGGCGATGCCGAGCTCCGCGACCAGATCGTCTCCCGAGATGGCGAGGTGTCCGGCCTCGAGGGGATCGCCCGCCACGGCCGCAACTCGCTCCCTCAGCTCCCGCCAGCCGGTGGGCGGCTCGTCGACGCCGGAGGCAATGTCGTCGGCTTCACGGAGCGCGAAGAGGTCGGGGAGCAGGTCGACTCCCACGCGGCGCACGAAGCGCCGGACGGCGGCATCGGTCCAGTCGCGGGTGTAGGCAAACATGTGGTGGCGGACCAGGCGCCCGACCCGCGTCACCTCGGCGCGAGGCGCGCGGAGACGGAGCAGGACCTGCTCGGCCATCACCGCGCCGTCGCGGTCGTGGAACAGGAAGTGGCCGTCCGCCAGCGTCGTCGCCTTGCCGACGTCGTGCAGCAGGCCGGCGAGCCGGAGCACCGGATCCGCCGCGGGCAGGGCATCCGCCGCACGAAGCGAATGGTCCAGCGCGTCGCCGGCGAGCGGCTTCGCCTGTGGCACGCCGCGCAGGGCCGCCAGCTCGGGGAGCAGCACTGCCAGGAGCCCCAGACGCTCCATCATCTCGAAGGCGCGCGACGGGGGGACGGCGCCGGCAAGGATCCGCATCAGCTCGTCGCGGACCCGCTCCCCCGACAGGCCGGCCGCGCTCGGCGCATGGGCACGGATCGCCGCCTCGGTCGCGGGGTCGATGCGCATCGAGAAGCGGGTCGCCAGGCGAACTGCCCGCAGGAGGCGAAGCGCGTCCTCGCCAAAGCGGGCGCCGGGGTCGCCGACGGCGCGCAGCAGACGGTCCTCGAGGTCCGCGGCGCCCCTGAATGGGTCCACGAGCCGGCCATCCCCGCCGCTCCCCTCGTCCGGCAGCCAGGCCATGGCGTTGACGGTGAAGTCGCGGCGGGCCAGGTCCTCGGCCAGCGAGGTGCCCCAGCGGACCGCGTCAGGGCGACGCTGGTCGCGATACCCCGCCTCGACCCGGTAGGTCGTGACCTCGATCCCCCGGCCGCCGTCCGGGTCGAGGACGGTCACCGTTCCGAACTGGTTCTCCCAGCTGGCCCCGGGAAAGAGGCTCGCCACGACCTCCGGCGGCGCTGCGGTGGCCACATCCCAATCCGCTGGCTGTTCGCCGCGGACCAGGTCGCGCACGCAGCCACCCACCAAGACCGCCTCGTGGCCGCCCTCACGCACGGTCTCGAGGACGCTCGCCACGGCCGGTGGCAGGTCGATCCGCAGGGGATCCCCGTCGCGCATCGGTTGCTCCTGGGAGGGGTGGCGCCTAGTTGCGCGGTGCGTCGCTCAGGAAGAGGTAGCTTCGCCAGGCGTCGTTCTGCTCATCGGCGAGGTAGGTGCCGTACAGGTAGCGGACGTCCGCGCGGGGCGCCCGGGGCTCGCGGCGGAGCGCCATCCGTGCCTCGCCCAGCGTCTTGCTCCCCTTGCGGTGGTTGCAGGCGCGGCAGGCGGTGACGAGGTTCTCCCACTCGTGCCGTCCGCCACGGTGCTTGGGGACCACGTGATCGATGGTCAGGTCACGGCTCGACATCCCGCAGTACTGGCAGGTGTGGGCGTCGCGCGCGAAGACCTCGCGACGGCTGAGCTTGACCCGGGGACGGGGCCGGCGGACAAGGTAGACCAGCCGAATGACCGATGGAGCCGGGATCGCCAGCGTCGGCGTGTGGATGATCTGGTGGTTCCGCTCCAGGAGCTCCGCCTTCTCCGAGCCGAGCAGGTTGAAGGCACGCCTGATGTCACAGACGTTGAGCGGTTCGTAATTCTGGTTGAGGACCAGGACCGGTGCGTTCAGCAAACCGTGCCTCCGTGGCGCGGATGATAGCAAGCACGGGGTGATCGGCCGTGAGCGGCGCCAGGGACCAGCCACGGCTCTGGGAGGCGGCCACGCTCACGAGTACAATGCGAGGCCATGACCACCATCGAAACCAGCACCTGGACGACCAAGGTCGGGCTTGCCCGGATGCTCTCCGGCGGCGTGATCATGGACGTCGTCACCGCTGATCACGCCAGGATCGCCGAGGAAGCCGGCGCCGTTGCGGTCATGGCGCTCGAGCGCGTCCCGTCGGACATCCGCAAGTTCGGCGGCGTCGCGCGCATGTCCGACCCGAAGCTGATCGAGGAGATCAAGGCCGCGGTCAGCATCCCGGTCATGGCCAAGTGCCGGATCGGGCATATCGCCGAGGCGCAGATCCTCCAGCAGCTCGAGGTCGACTTCATCGACGAGTCCGAGGTCCTGACCCCGGCCGACGAGGAGCACCACATCGATAAGCACGAGTTCCGGGTGCCGTTCGTGTGCGGCTGCCGGGACCTCGGCGAGGCACTGCGCCGGATCGGCGAGGGGGCGGCCATGATCCGGACCAAGGGCGAGGCCGGCACCGGGAACATCGTCGAGGCCGTTCGCCACTTGCGGGCGGTGATGAAGGGCATCCGCGAGCTGCAAGGGATGCGCGAGGACGAGCTGTACGCAGCCGCCAAGGAGCTGCGCGCCCCGCTGGACGTGGTCCGCCAGACCGCGACCCTGGGCGAGCTCCCCGTCCCCAACTTCTCGGCCGGCGGCGTCGCGACCCCCGCCGATGCGAGCCTCATGCGCCAGCTCGGCGCGCAGGCGGTCTTCGTGGGCAGCGGCATCTTCAAGAGCGAGAACCCCGAGCGCGTCGCCAAGGCGATCGTGATGGCCACCACCCACTGGGACAACGCCGAGATCCTGGCCGAGGTGAGCACCGGCCTGGGTGAGCCGATGCACGGGATCGAGCTCTCCGAGATTCCGGCGGAGGAACGCCTGGCCATTCGCGGCTGGTAGCGGGTCCATCACCGATGGCGCAGACCCGGCCGGCTCCCGCGCCCTTCGGCGCGGCCGACCCACAGCGACCGCGGATCGGAATCCTGGCGCTCCAGGGCGACGTCCGTGAGCACGCGAACGCCCTGCGCGAGGTGGGCGCCGAGCCAATCGAGGTCCGCCTGCCGCGCGACCTGGTCGGCCTCGATGGCCTGATCCTGCCCGGCGGCGAGTCGACCACGATGCGCAAGCTCATCGACCTGTACGGCCTGCGCGAGCCGATCCAGGCGCTGGCCCGCGGCGGCGCCGCGCTGTACGGCACCTGCGCCGGGATGATCCTGCTGGCCAACCGGATCGCCGACGGCGACGAGCCGGTCCTCAAGCTCCTCGACATCACCGTCCAGCGCAACGCCTACGGGCGCCAGCTCGACTCCTTCGAAGCCGATCTCGAGGTCCCGTCCCTCGGCGACGAGCCGCTGCATGGGGTCTTCATCCGCGCTCCGGTCGTCAGCGAGGTCGGACCTGACGTCGAGGTGCTGGCGCGGGACCCGGACGGCCGCCCCATCGCCGTCCGCCAGGGCCGCGTGCTGGCGACCGCCTTCCACCCGGAGCTGACCGGGGACCGGCGGCTGCATCGGCTCCTGCTGGAGCTGGTCGGCTCATGAACAACGACACAGCGGGCTCGATCAGGCAGGCGCGCATCACGGACCGGCCCGCGCTGGTGGCCCTCTCGCGCCAGGTGCACGAAGGGACAGAGGGTTTCCGGCGCTCGCTGGGCGTGCCGGCCCACTCGTCGGGGCCGCCGCGGATCAGCCTCGCCGCGCTGATGCCGTCGTGGCTGCCGCTGCGCTCCCCATCGGTCCACATGGTCGCCGAGTGGGAGGGCCAGCTGGTGGGCAGCTGCCGCGCCATCGAGGAGCCGCACCGCGACGACTGGGTGATCACCGAGCTCGACGCCGCCGACTCGCCGATGGCCGCCGAGGTCCGTTTCGCGCTCCTCCGTTCGGTGATCGAGGAGGGGAGCAGGCGCGACGTGGCGCGCTATCACGCGGCCTGCGCGGACGTCCCGGAGAACATGGAGCTCTTCGGCCAGCTGAACTTCGTCGCGTACGCGTCGGAGGAGATCTGGTACCGGCCGCCTGGCAAGGTGGAGGGCGGGGCCACGGCCCTGGAGCCGGCGACGCCGGCCGACGCGTGGCACCTCTTCGATCTTTGGACGCATACGACCCCGCCAGCCATCGCGCGGATCGAGGCGTACGGCGCGCAGGACTGGGAGCCGGTCGGGCACGAGGGCGTGGTTCCGCGCAGCAGCCTCAACCCGCTCCTGCACTTCAGCGCCGTGAACGCCTGGCTCCTCCCGGAGGGCCAGCGCGTCGCCGGCTTCGCCCAGCACGGCGCATGCAGGGACGGACCGCACTACCTTCGCTTCCTCGTCCGTGACGGCGCGGATGGCGCAGCATTTCTCGCCGCGGTCCTCCAGGCGGTCGGGAGCGACGCTCTCTCAGCAGGGATCCTCGCTCCGGTGCGAACATACGAGTCGACCGGCAGGCAGGCGGCCGAGGCGGCGGGGTTCGAGGCGGTCGGCCAGGTCACCATGCTGGTACGCGAGGTGCTGGCCAGCGTCCGCGCTCCGGCCATGGTCCCAGCGGTCTAGAAGATGGTGAAGAAGACGACGACGATGAACGGACAGCCGACGACGGACGACCTGGACGCATTGCTCGAGGCACTGCCGCCCGAGATCGTGACGCGCCTGAGCGACTTCGCGAATCGCACCGACCTGCTCGAGGTGGTGCTCGACCTTGGGCGCCGCCCGGAGGCGCGCTTCACGCATGGCGAGGAGGTGCTGCTCGACCGGGAGATCGTCGAGGCCGATATCGCCCACGTCATCGAGCACATCGGCGCCTTCGGGGGCGACAACCGCGCCGGCATCGAGCGCACCCTGCATCGGATCAGCGCCATCCGGAATCGGGCCGGCAAGGTGGTCGGGCTGACCTGCCGCATCGGCCGGGCCGTCTTCGGCACGATCGACATCATCCGCGACATCGTCGAGGGCGGGCAGAGCGTCGTGCTGCTGGGGCGTCCCGGCATCGGCAAGACGACGATGCTGCGCGAGGTCGCACGCGTCCTCGCTGACGACCTCGGGAAGCGGGTGATCGTGGTCGACACCAGCAACGAGATCGCCGGCGACGGCGACATCCCGCACCCGGGGATCGGCGACGCGCGGCGGATGCAGGTCCGCATCCCGGCCGAGCAGCACGCGGTGATGATCGAGGCGGTGGAGAACCACATGCCCGAGGTGATCGTCATCGACGAGATCGGGACCGAGCTGGAGGCGGCTGCGGCCCGCACGATCGCCGAGCGCGGCGTGCAGCTGGTCGGCACGGCGCACGGCAACACGCTCGACAACCTGATGCTCAACCCGACCCTCTCCGACCTGGTGGGCGGGATCCAGACCGTCACCCTGGGCGACGAGGAGGCGCGACGGCGCGGGACGCAGAAGACTGTCCTGGAGCGCAAGGCGCCCCCGACCTTCGACGTGGTGGTCGAGATCGTCGAGCGCGACAGCGTGATCGTGCACCGGAACGTCTCCGAGACGGTGGACGCCATCCTGCGCGGCCACATGGTCCCGCCCGAGTCGCGCTGGCGCGAGGGCGGCGAGCTTCGCGCCGCGACGAAGTACGACTACAAGATCACCGAGTCCCCGACCGGCACGCCCACCTTCGCCGCCCTCGACCCGCTCGGTGGCTTCGGGGCATTTGGCCGCGGCCGGGGCAACGGCGGCGGGCTTGGGCTTCGACCGCTTCGGGGCGGTCGCGAAGGGGCGCGCGGGCGGGTCCTGGCGGAGCCCTCCGAGTCGTCAGACCCGCGGCGCCACCTCGAGGTCGCGATGCGCGAGTCGTCCGCGCCTGAGGCGCCGGCAGCCGGCACCGCGCCGGTGCGGTCGCATCGGCCCTTGAGCCTCTTCGGCTTCGGCGTCAGCCGCAAGCACCTGGAGCAGGCGGTGCGTGAGCTGGGCGTCCCGGTCCACGTTGCCCGCGAGCTCGACGAGGCCGACGCCGTGGTCACCCTGCGCAACTACTACCGCCGCAAGCCCTCGGCCCTGCGCGACGCGGAGTCCGGCGGAATCCCGATCTACGTGCTCAAGACGAACACGATCATCCAGATGGAGAACCTGCTGGCCAGTCTCTTCGACCTCGAGGCCGATCCCTCCGAGGCGGCGCTGCACGAGACGGCCGAGGCCATCGGCCTGGTGCAGTCGAGCGGCAACCCGATGGAGCTCGCGCCGCAGAACGCCTACGTGCGGCGCCTCCAACACCAGATGGCCGAGCGGAACAACCTGATGAGCCGATCGCGCGGCACCGAGCCGAACCGCCGCGTCGAGCTCCTGCCCGACGAGGGGCGTGCGTGGCGGTGACCGGGTGAGCCCGACCCGTCGCGGCCGCTTCATCACCCTCGAAGGGCCCGACGGGAGCGGCAAGACGACCGCCGCTCGCCACCTGGCGGAGTGGCTCCGGTCGCGCGCCGAGCCGACGGTCCTCACCGGAGAGCCCGGCGGAACACCGCTCGGCGAGGAGGTTCGTCGCCTCGTCCTCCACGAGCGCGACGTCTCCGACGACCTGGACATCCGGGCCGATGCGCTGCTCTTCGCGGCAGCACGCGCTCAGCACACCGCCCGGGTGATCGAGCCTGCGCTCGCCCGCGGCGACAACGTGGTCTGCGCCCGCTACCTCGATTCGTCGCTCGCCTACCAGGGCGCCGCGTACGGGATCGACGCCGACGCCATCCGCCAGCTGCAGCGATTCGCGACCTACGACACGCTGCCGGACATGACGATCCTGGTTGACGTTCCCGTCGAGGTCGGCCTCGCCCGCAAGCGCCGAGGTCCCTGGAACCGTTTCGAGGACACCGAGGGCGAGCGCTTCTTCGAGGCGGTCCGCCGGGCCTACCTCGCGCTGGCTGAGGCGGAGCCGGGTCGTTACCGGGTCGTGGACGGGTCAGGCACGGTCGAGGCCACCGACGCAGCGATCCGCGCAGCGGTCGAGCCACTCGTCTTCGCGCGCGGCACGTGACCGGCGACGCGCGCCCGCTCGTCATGCACACCGCCGCAGAGCGGCCCGACCTGTGGGAACGCGGGATTCCGTCGAACGAGGTCTGGCCCGAGTACCAGCTCCACGGCGACGTGGTGAACGAGTGGTGGGGACTCCTGGACGAGGAGCTGCCCGACTACCAGTTCGTGCTCTACGACGAGGCAGGCGACGTGGTGGTCGCCGAGGGCCATACCGGACCAATGCGCTGGGATGGGACGGATGCGAGCCTGCCGGATTCGTTCGACGCCGCGATCGTCCAGGTCTTCGGTGACCACCGCTCCGGGACGCAGCTCGACACCCTGTGCGCACTGGCAGCCGAGTCGCCGCGCGACGGCCAGCGTCGCGGCCTTGCCGTGCAGCTGCTCGGGGCGATGCGTGAGATCGGGGCGCGTCGCGGACTGACCCGGCTCGTGGCACCGGTGCGCCCCTCGTCGAAGGAGCGCTATCCGCTCACGCCGATCGAGCGCTACATCACCTGGCGCCGCGATGACGGTCAGCTCCTGGATCCGTGGATGCGCGTGCACGAGCGACTGGGTGCCAGGATCGCCACGCCGCTCCCTCGATCCCTGCGGATCACGGGGACGGTCGCGGAATGGGAGAGCTGGACGGGGATGGCCTTCCCGGAGAGCGGCGACTATGTCTTTCCTGACGGTCTGACCACCGTCCAGATCGATCGCGCCGCCGACATCGGCTCGTACTGGGAGCCCAACGTCTGGATGGTGCACCCCGACATCTCTGGGGCATAATCGGCGCGTGAAGCTTGTGACGGCGATCGTGCACAGCGAGGACGCGGGAAACCTCGTCGACGCGCTCCTCGAGAAGGAGTTCCGGGCGACCCGGCTGCAGTCGTCCGGCGGCTTCCTGAAGCAGGGCAACGCCACCATCCTCGTGGGCGTCGAGGACGACCAGGTCGACACCGTGCTCGAGATCGTCAGCGCCAGCTGCCACTCGCGGCGCCAGTTCGTGAACCCGATGCCGCCGATCATGGAGCCGGGCGAGTTCTACATGCCGTACCCGGTCGAGGTCGAGGTCGGCGGCGCGACGGTGTTCGTAGTCCCCGTCGAGCGCTTCGAGCGCCTCTAGGACCGATACCGATGGCGGCCCCCGCATGGCTGGCCGCCCTTGAGCCGCGCGCCCCGGACGTGGTCGCGGTGTGGGAGGCGATCGATGACGAGGGACCGGTCATCCGGGCCCTTGCCTTCCGCCGTGAGATTCGTCGCCGCGCCGGGCCAGGGAGCGCAGTCAGGATCCTCGCCCAGCACGAGGCGATCGCCGATGCGCTCGCCGCCGTCCTGAGCGACCTTCCCGAGGCCCTGCTGCGGGCGCCGGGCGGCGAGGGGGACTGGAACGTTGCCCAGGCCTTCGCCCACACGACCGGCTCACGGCGCTGGCTGGCCCACGCCGCGGCCCTGGCCGCCCGCGGTGAGTGGCCCGCCGAGGCACCGCGCGTCGTGCCGGGCATCCCCGGTCCCGCGGACGCGGATCGCGAGCAGCTCCTCCTCCTGCTTGCCAAGAGCCGCCGCTCGCTGGCCAGCTCCGCCGAGGCGATCTCGGGCCACGAGTCGGAGCCGTGCCCGCTCGACCACCCCCTGGTCGGGCACCTGCGCTGTGGCGAGTGGCTCCTCTTCGCCGGCGTCCACGACCTCATGCACCTCGAGCAGCTGCACGGCCTCAGGGACGGTGCCGGCGATGCCTGAGCGCCCGGCGCCCCTCATGCTGATCGTCGACCCCGGCGCGAAGCCGGGCGTGGACCCGCCGTTCGGGACGTACGCGGCCGTCAGCGTGGCCGGCCGGCGGCGCCTGGCGATCGAGCTGTCGCGCCGGCTCATCGCCGCCGACTCCGGGGTCGCGGCGCTGCACCCCGTGCTGGCACCCGATGGCGAGCCATTCCATTGGGGACGCTGGTACGCCGCGGCCGCTCGGGCGATGCTCGCCCGGGTGCGGGCCGAGGGGCGACCGCTCGACGCCATCGGCTATGCCGGCGCCGGGGCGCTGGCCCTGGCCGACGACCCGCTGATCGAGGCGCTCGTCTCGGCCATCCCGGGCGAGGCGACCGCCAACAATCGCTTCTCGACCGATGCTTTCCTGGTCGCCGGGCAACCGACCGGGCGGCTGACGCTGGAGGCGGCACTGGACGCTCTCGAAGGCTGCTCCACCGACAACGCCGCGATGCACTGCCTCGAGGCGGCGGGCTTCGCGATCCGCGACCTCTCGGCATCGAGCTGGGCACGGTTCGACGTGGACACCCCGCTCGACCTCGCGCTCCTGCGGCTGGGAGCGCGGCTGCCGACCACCCGGCGCCCGGACGGGGTCGTCGCCGCCTTCCTGGAGATGACGATCCTGCCGGGCGGCCGCTCCCTGGAGGTCCCGCACCTTCCCGAGATCGGCGCGATCCTGCGCGACCGCGACAGGCAGCTGGTGGTCGCCGGCCGCGTCCCCTCGAGCGCGTGGTCCTACCTCGAGACGGAGAGCGCCTGCCGGGTGCGCTGCTTCATCGAGGAGCGGGGGATGCGATCGGCGCGCGACGCCGTCCCCCACTCGCTGCTGGCGGACTGGATGGAGCGGCTCGGCCCGACGGAGCTGGTGAACGAGCTGGCCACGCTCGGTGACGCGGTCATCCTGGACAGCCGGGTGCTGATGGCCGCCAGGGCGGGCTCATCGGATGCCGCGGCCTGGCCGCCTGCGGAGGAGCGTTTCGCCTCCGATTTCCTCGACGCGACGCCGATCGCAACCGAATGGCTGTCCGAGCTCACGGCGGCTGCCGCGGCGTCATCGGTCCCGTTCCTGCTGGGGGGTCACGCCCTGGTCAGCGACGGCCTGCGGATCCTCGTCGACGCCGCCTGGCTGGGGCGCTGATCGGGCCGCAGCGGGCTGGTAGACTGTTCCTGAGGCGCCCCTCGCAATGAGCGTGGGATGCCTGTCAATCGAGCACCAATCGTGCGGGACCCCAGGTCCTGCGCCCGAGCAACCGCGGAGCTGGCATGGATCAGACCGGACTGCTCTACGTCATCGGCTTCGGGATCGCCGCGTCGATCTTCGTCTTCGGGACGATCCTCTTCTCGTGGCTGATCACGCACCGCCGCCGGACGCCCCAGAAGGGGCTCCCCTACGAGTGCGGGATCGACACGATCGGCGACACCTGGTCGCGCTTCGGGCTCGCCTTCTACCTGTACGCCCTTCTCTTCGTGGCCTTCGACGTGGAGATCGTCTTCGTCTACCTGTGGGCCGTCGTGGTCCGGGCCATCGAGGTGCAGGGCATCGTGCTCATCGGCGTCTTCCTGGGGATCCTGCTCTTCGGAGAGCTGTACGCCTGGCGAAAGGGTGACCTGAAATGGCGCTGAAGACTCCACTGAAGACCCCGCAGACGACCGCTGATCCCGGCTCGGACGAGCTTCCCTCGCCGGCCCAGGCTGAGCGCGTCCTGACCGGCGGCACGCCCCCGATCGTGATCCCCGACCAGGCCGGAGACGACCTGCTGCTGACCGAGTTCAACATGGACGAGCACCCGCAGGGCGGCTTCCACGGCCTCCTCGAGGTGATCCCCACCCGGGCGGACATCGTCCTGGACCTGATCCGCGCCAACTCGCTCTGGCCGCTGCTGTCGGGGCTCAGCTGCTGCGCGATCGAGATGATGAGCACCGCGACCAGCAAGAACGACATCGACCGCTTCGGGATGTTCCCGTTCCGTGCCTCGCCACGGCAGGCTGACGTCCTGATCGTGGCCGGCACCCTGACGACCAAGATGGCCGGCCCGCTGGTCCGCCTCTGGGAGCAGATGCCCGAGCCGAAGTGGTGCGTGGCAATGGGGACCTGCACCACCTCCGGCGGCCGCTTCAAGCGCAGCTACAGCGTGGTGCAGGGCGTCGACCGGGTCATGCCGGTGGACGTCTACGTGCCCGGCTGCCCGCCCCGCCCGGAGGGCCTCATCTACGGGATGATGAAGCTCCAGGAGCTCGTCAAGCAGCGCCGCGGCGAGTGGTCGACCTACGTGGATCGCGGCGTCCAGCGACAGGACTGGGAAGGAGACGTGCGCTGACCGCACCGGCCAAGGCGGGAGCCCTGGTCCGGCTCCTGCTCGATCGCTTCCCGGACCTCGCGCCCGGGATGTGGACCGACGAGGACACCGTCGAGGTCACCATCGAGGGCGACCGCAACGTCGCCGTGCTCCAGGTGCTCCGCGACGATCCCAAGCTCAACTTCTTCTACCTGGCCGATGCCGCCGCCGTGGACTACGGCCCCACCGAGCACTTCGAGGTCGTCTACCACCTCTACTCGGATCGCCACCCGGTCTGGCTTCGCGTCCGCGCCCGCGTGAACCGCGCCGACCCCCACGTCCCGAGCATCACCGGCCTGTGGGAGGGCGCCATGTTCCACGAGCGCGAGATGTACGACATGATGGGGATCCTCTTCGACGGCAACCGGGACCTCCGCCGGATCTACATGTCGCCGGACTACCGCAGCTTCCCGCAGCGCAAGGACTTCCTCCTGCCCGATGACGCCGCCGACTCCTCGGCGGCGGGGGTGCGTCCGCTCGAGCGCCCCGAGACCTGGGACCTGAGCCGCCTCTCCGACGAGCTGGCGCCCGGCGTCCTGGCCCACGTCGAGGGCGAGAAATGACCAGCGAGGTGAAGATCCCCGACCCGCTCGACCTCGACCGGGACGAGGAGGCGCGGCTGCGCCGCGTTGCCGGCATGGCCCCCGAACGGGCACCCGCCGGCGAGTACGCCGGCTTCGAGTCGGTGGGTCTGCCGGAGCGGCCGCCGCAGACGGAGCGCGAGCGCGAGGTCTACTCCCTGGAAGAGGGCGAGATGCTGGTCAACATGGGCCCGCAGCATCCCTCCACCCACGGCGTCATGCGCCTGGTGGTGAAGGTCCGCGGCGAGGTGGTGACCGACGTCGACCCGGTCCTCGGCTACCTGCACCGCGGGATCGAGAAGCTCTGTGAGGAGGCGACCTACACCACGGTCCTCACCTACGTGGACCCGATGGACTACCTCTCCTCGATGCACAACGAGCACGCCCCGGCGATCGCCTTCGAGAAGCTGTTCGGGGTGACCGCGCCGAAGCGGGCCGAGTACATCCGCGCGCTGGTGGTGGAACTGAACCGGGTGTTCAGCCACAGCCTGATGATGGGCTTCCTGGCGCTCGACATGGGCGGCATCACCCCGATCCTGTACGGCTTCATCAACCGCGACGAGATCGTGGACATGCTGTCGGCCATCAGCGGGCAGCGGATGCTCTTCAACTTCTTCCGGGTGGGCGGCGTCAACTTCGACGCCAATGACGAGTTCTTCTCGCGCCTCGGCACCTGGCGCGGCCACGTCCTCAAGAATGTCGAGATGAGCGAGCGGGTCATCACCGACAACGAGGTCTTCCGCTCGCGGACCATCGGGATGGGGACACTCTCCGGCAGGGACGCCATCGCCCTCGGCGTGTCCGGGCCGAACCTGCGCGCCTCCGGCGTGCCGTTCGACATCCGCAAGGCGCATCCCTACTCGATCTATCCCGAGCTCGAGTTCGAGGTGATCACCCAGCCCGGCGGCGACTCGAACGCTCGCTACCTGCAGCGGATCGCCGAGATCAAGCAGAGCATCAACCTGATCGACCAGATCGTGGACAAGATGCCGCACGGCGCGGTCCAGGCGCAGGTGCCGGGGATCATCCGGCCGAAGCCGGGGCGCGCCTACGCCGCGGTCGAGTCGCCAAGGGGCCTGTACAGCGTCTACGCCATCAGCGACGGTGGCCCGAACCCGTATCGGTTCCGGATGCGCGACCCGAGCTTCGTGAGCCTCCAGGCCATCCCGAAGCTGATGCCCGGACGGCTCATCGCCGACACGATGGCGGTCATGGCAAGCTTCGACCCGGTGATGGGCGGGGTCGACAAGTAGATGGACTTCGACCTGCTGCTCGGCGTCCTGCGCTTCCTGCTGGCGACGACCCTGATCCTGGTGCTGACCATCCCGACCGCTTTCGTCGTGATCCAGATGGAGCTCAAGATCATCGCCGGCTCGCAGCTCCGCTACGGCCCGAACCGGATCGGCCCGTGGGGGATGTTCCAGAGCACGATCCACGGCTTCAAGGTGCTCGCCAAGGAGGACCACATCCCCGACCAGGCCGACCGTGCGACCTTCACCCTCGCCCCGTGGATGGTCTACATGGCGGCCGCCATGAGCATGCTGGTGATCCCGTTCGCGCCCGGCGCCATCGCCGCCGACTTCAACATCGGCATCGTCTACTTCTTCGCCGTGCTGGGCCTCTCCGTGGTGGGGCTCCTCGTCGCCGGCTGGGCGAGCTACAACAAGTACTCGCTCCTCGGCGGGCTGCGCAGCGCGGCCCAGATGGTCAGCTACGAGATCCCGCTCACCCTCTCGGTGGTCGGCGTGGTGGTGCTGGCCGGGACGCTCAACTTCCGTGAGCTGATCGAGTGGCAGCGGGCCCACGGCTGGATGCTGATCTGGCAGCCGGTGGCGCTGGTGATCTTCTACATCGCCTCGCTGGCCGAGATCAACCGCACCCCGTTCGACATGGTCGAGGCCGACAGCGAGCTGGTGGCCGGGCCCTTCACCGAGTACTCGGGGATGCGCTTCGGGTTCTTCTTCTTCGCCGAGTACGTGGCCCTCTTCATCATGAGCGGGATCATGATCTCGCTCTTCTTCGGCGGCTGGCTGGCGCCGTGGCCGTTCCCCGACCAGCTCGATGGGTTCATCGGCACCGTCTACGGCGTCCTCTGGTTCTTCATCAAGACCTATATCTTCATCGCCATCGCCGTCCTGCTCCGCGCCACGCTGGTGCGGGTGCGGGTCGACCAGCTGATGGGGATGGCCTGGAAGGTCCTCCTGCCGCTGGCCATGGTCAACCTCATCGTCACCGCGGTCGCGGTGCTGGTCTTCAAGCTGTGACGATCCCGGGCCTCGGCATCCTCAAGGGGCTGCGCCAGACGGCGCGCAACTACTGGTCGCCCAAGGTCACCAACCAGTACCCCGAGTCGCGCCCGACCATGCCAGACCGATGGCGGGGCCGCCTCGACCTGATCTACGACCCGTTCGGCGAGCACAAGTGCGAGGTCTGCTTCCAGTGCGCGCAGGTCTGCCCGGTCGAGGCGATCGACATGAGCGGCTTCGACTCCACCGGGAAGCGGATCCGCTACGGCCTGCCGGAGATCTACGACGAACGGAAGGACCCGAACGCCTATCGGCGAGCGGGCCTGCCGGCTGCACCGATGCGCAACGCGGCGCGGTGGGACGAGGAGGTCGATACCTCCTGGCTGCACGGCGTGATCGACGGCTTCGGCGGCCGCCCCGAGGCGCTGGTCGCGATCTTCTCCGCCGTCGAGGAGCGCTACGGCTACCTCCCGGAGCGCGCGCTGCGCGAGGTCAGTGAGCGGATGTCGATCCACTGGGCGCAGATCTTCGGCGCCGCGGGGCTGGGCGGCTTCCGCCTCCTCCCGGCCGATGGGCACCTCGTCACGGTCTGCACCTGTGCTGCCTGCAGCTTCGCCGGGGGCGGGGCACTGCTTGAAGCCCTGTGCGCGGACCTGGGGATCCAGCCGGGCGAGACGACCGCGGACGGGAGCGTCAGCCTGGCAGTAGCCGATGACGTGGCCGCCGGGGCCCTCTCGCCGGCGCTGCGGATCGACACGATGGTCTACGGCCCGCTGAGCGTCGAGAAGGCGCGTCACGTGGTGGCGCAGCGCCGCAAGGCCCCTGCCCGCTCAAAGGCTGCCGCCGGAACGGCGAGCTGACCGGGCCATGACCGATACCAGCCTCTCACCGCAGATCCGGATCCTCCCTGGCGGCGACCAGCGCCTGCTGGCGGGGATCGGGGTCATCGATCCCACCAGCCTCGACAGCTATCGCAAGGCGGGCGGCTATGCCGGCCTGGCCCGCGCCATCGAGAAGCTGGGCCCCGAGGGCACCATCGACGAGATCGCCGAGGCCGGCCTCCGCGGCCGGGGTGGCGGTGGCTATCCCACCGCTGACAAATGGCGCGCCGCCCGTTCCGCCGCCGGCGAGAGCAAGGTCGTCGTCGCCAACCTCATCGGCGCCGACCCCACCGCGCTCGGCGACCGGGCGCTGGCCGAGGGGAACCCACACCTCCTCCTCGAGGGCGTGCTGATCGCCGCCTTCGCCACCGGCGCGTCCGACGCCGTGATCGCGGTGCGCCGGGATTGGACCGTCGCCATCGAGCGGCTCCGCGCCGCGGTCGCCCAAGCCGAGGCAGCCCACCTGGCCGGCTACCTGATCAAGGGCACCGACTTCTCGTGCGTGGTCCGCGTCTCGGAGGGCGCCGCCGCGCTCGTCGCCGGCGAGGAGACGGCCCTCCTGGCAGCGCTCGAGGGTGACCGCGGGATGCCGGTGATCCGGCCACCGTACCCGACCGAGCGAGGACTCGGCGGCGCGCCGACCACCGTCCAGAACGGCGAGACGCTCGCCCACGCGGCCTGGATCGCGACCCATGGTTCGAAGAAATTCCGCGCCATCGGCTCCAAGGATGCCCCCGGCACCAAGCTGGTGAGCGTCTACGGGCGCGTCGCGCAGCCCGGCCTGGTCGAGGTCGCACTCGGCACCAGGCTCTCCGAGATCGTGGCGTTCGCCGGCGGCGGGACGGGAACGACCAAGGCGGCCTTCGTCGGGGGGCCGGGCGGCGGGGCCATCGCCGACCTGGACACCGCCTACGACTTCGGACCGCTCCACGATGCCGGCGCCGGCATCGGCCTCGGGCAGTTCCTCGTCGCCGACACCGACACCTGCATGGTGGACTCGGCCCGCTTCTTCCTCGACTACTCCGCCCGCGAGGCGTGCGGCAAGGCGGTCCCGTGCCGGATCGGCACGAAGCGGCTGGTCGAGACGCTCGACCGCATCCTGGCCGCGAGCCCCCGACCAAACGACCTGCTTCTCCTCCGCGAGCTGTCCCGCAAGATGACCGACACTGCCCTCTGCCACCTCGAGGCGCGGGCGCCGGGGCCGATGCTCACGACCCTCGACCGCTTCCCCGACGAGTACCGCGCCCATGCGGAACGCGGCGAGTGCCTGGCGGGGGCCTGCCGCACGACGCCGGTCCCGCCGCTCATCTCACCGCTGGCGCACCTCTAAGATGGGCCGGCCATGAGCTTCGCCACCAACGGCAACGGGAACGGCAAGGGCGCGCCGCTGCGTCCCGAGGACTACACGCCCATCTGGCCGATGGTCCCCGGCACCCGCAAGATCACGGTCACCATCAACGGCCAGGAGGTCCAGGCCGAAGAGGGGCAGACCATCCTGCAGGCCACCCGCGTGCTCGGGATCGACGTCCCCACCCTCTGCTACGAGCCGAAGCTGGCGCCCTACGGGGCCTGCCGCATCTGCGTCGTCGAGGTCGAGGGCCAGGACAACACGCCCATCAGCTGCGGCACGCAGATCGAGGAGGGGATGGTCATCACCACCCACTCCGATCGGCTGGTCGAGAACCGCCGCATGGTGCTCGAGCTGATCTTCAGCGACCACGACGCCTACTGCCTGCCGCCCTGCCAGTTCAAGTGCCCGACCCGGGTCGATATCCCCGGCTACCTGAAGCAGAACACCCTGGGCAACTGGGAGGAGGCGACGCGCATCCTGAAGCGCTCCCTCCCCTTCCCCGCCATCCTCGGCCGCGTCTGCCCCGCCCCGTGCGAGACGCACTGCCGGCGCGAGGAGGTGGACACCGCCATTGCCATCCGCGACTCGCACCGCTACTGCGCCGACCGCGTCCTCGAGGTGGATGCCCCCGCACCGACCCCATGGCCCAAGGAGCCTGACTCCGGGCGCCGCGTGGCGGTCATCGGCTCCGGCCCGGCCGGCATGTCGGCCGCCTACTACCTCCAGCTGCGCGGCCACCACTGCGACGTCTACGAGGCCGATCCGGAGCAGGGCGGGATGCTGCGCTACGGGATCCCGGCCTATCGGTTGCCGAAGGAGTGGATGGACCGGGAGCTGAACCACGTCTGGGAGCTGGGCGCCACCTTCAAGCCGAACATGCGCCTCGGCCGAGACTTCCATGTCGCCGACCTGCTGGAGCAGGGCTACGACGCGGTCTACGTCGGCATCGGCTGCTACAAGTCGAACGAGATGGGGATCCCGGGCGAGGACGCCGACGGCGTCGTCAACGCGCTGGAGAACCTCTACAACAGCTCCCGCGGCGTCGAGATCCCGGCGCTCAAGGACGCACGCGTGGTCGTCATCGGTGGTGGCTTCACCGCCATCGACTGCACGCGCACCAGCCTCCGCCAGCGCGCCGGCGAGGTGACCCTCGTCTACCGCCGCGACCTGAAGGACATGCCGGCCCAGGACGAGGTGCACGAGGCGATCGAGGAGGGGGCGCGGGTCATCTTCCAGGCCGCTCCGGTCCGGATCATCACCGACAGGAACAACAAGGTGACCGGGGTCGAGTTCCAGCGGATGCACCTGGGCGAGCCCGACGAGAAGGGTCGCCGTCGCCCGGAGCCGATGCCCGGCACCGAGTTCACCGTCAGCTGCGACACCGTGCTGGGCGCCATCGGCCAGGGACCCGAGCTCTCCTGGATCGACAGCGAGCCGGAGGAGATTCGCAGCCAGCTCGAGACGAGCCGGCGCGGCACCCTGGTCAGCGAGGACGACATCTTCCGCACCGGGCTGCCGAAGGTCTTCGCCTCCGGCGACGTGCGAGCCGGAGCGACCACCGTGGTCGAGGCGATCGGTGAGGGGCGGCGCGCCTCGTATGCGATCGACTACTGGCTGCGCGGCCACGACCTGGACGACCCGCAGGT
>Ga0209998_10000055_pt1 | contig 46896 bp, 42 predicted proteins | sample EndophyteCoNSPM_FD_187576 | JGI IMG/M metagenome (GOLD analysis project Ga0209998, IMG submission 187576) | Arabidopsis thaliana rhizosphere microbial communities from the Joint Genome Institute, USA, that affect carbon cycling - Endophyte Co-N... | ecosystem: Host-associated > Plants > Roots >... | reverse complement strand
GCTCAGGCACCTCTTCGCTGGCCGAGGCTGCTTCGGCGCGCGCCTGTCGCAGCGCGGTCTGGTCGATGCCGCCGAAGCGCGGCAGGTCCGCGATGCTGGCGGTCCGCGCCAGCCGCTCGCTCATCTTGCCGTGGACGATCTGGCTGAAGTCGGGGATGGCCATCAGCCGCCGGAGCGTGTCGGCCGGGACCTCGAGCAGCGTGGTGTCGTCCTCCGCGACCACGTCCGCGGTCCGTACGCTGCCGGTCAGCGCCGCGATCTCGCCAAAGAGGTCGCCGGCAGTCATGGTGGAGAGGGTCTGGTTGGCGCCCGCTCCGGTGGTGACGCCCGCCACCACGCGTCCGCCGAGCACGAAGAAGGCGGAGTCGCTCGCCTCCCCGCGGCGCGTGATCGCCGTCCCGGCCGCGGCATCCCGGACGCGCGCCGAGTTGAGCACCGTGTCGCGGTCCTTCGGCGGCATCCCGGCCAGGGCCGGGATGTAGCCGAGCAGCATCTCGATGTCGGCCAGGCTGGCCGGCCGGCCGAAGGCCATCCCCGGTGCCGATCCGGCGCCGCGCAGCAGACCGATGGCTCGTCGCCATTCCGCCGCCGGCTGTCCGAGGCCCGGCAGGACCGCGGTGACCAGGGCCGCGGCGATGACCACCACCGATGCGGCCGTGAACATGAGGCGCACGTCGATCACGTCGGCCAGGCCGGCGATGCCCATGCCGATCAGGTAGACAACGGTGGTGATGACATACGAGGTGGAGAAGACCCGGCCGCGCATCTCGCGCGGCGTGTTGCGCTGGTTGATCAGCCGGCCCGCGACGAAGGATGGCGCATTCAGAGCCCCGGAGAACGTGATCAAGATGATCGCCAGCCAGACGTTGGTCTGCAGCGCATAGAGGAGCCCGAAGAATCCCATCCCCAGGTAGCTGAGGACGAGCCACTGTCCCTCGCGCAGCCGGTCCGAGAGGCGTGCCATCAGCAGGCTGCCGACCACGAAGCCGACCGAGGTCAGGCCCTCCTGGATGCCGTACTCGAACTCCGTCGCGTTCAGGGCAGTGAGGGCGAAGGGGAGGAGCAGCACGTTCTGCAGGCCGAACGAGATGAGGACCGGGATCTTCACGAGGTTCATCGAGCGCAGGATCGGCGTCTGCAGGATGAACTTGGCCCCGAAGTTCAGGTTCTTGATCATGTCGCCGATCGTGGTCAGCTCCGCGGAGGCGAGGGGTGCGATCTTGACCAGGCCGATCATCAGCGCGGAGAAGGCGAACGTCCCCGCGTCGAGCCAAAACACGACCTCGATCGACTGGGTCGAGGCGAGGAGACCGGCCAGCGCGAATCCAACCGCCGTCGATCCGAACTGGGCGATCGCCATGATCGAGTTGGCGGCTCCCAGCTCCTCCTCGGAGGCGATCTCCGGCAGTACGGATTCGTTGGCGGGCGAGAAGAACTGGGTGACCGATGCGGAGAGCATCACCATCACGTACAGCCAGGCGATGTGCACGTTCACGAGGAACGGGATCGAGGCGACGATGACCAGCCGGATGAGATCGGCCGCGATCATGATCCGCTTGCGGTCGTACCGGTCAACGACGACACCGGCAACGAGTCCGAAGATGAGGGCGGGCACCGCGGTCGCCATCAGCATCAGCCCCACGTTGAGGACCGACCCCGTCACGCGGTAGACGATGATGCCGGCCGCCAGGCTGGTCAGCGAGTCCCCGATGGTGGAGACCAGCTGCGCGCTCCACAGGTAGACGAACGCCTTCTTGCGCAGGACCGCGAAGGGGGAAGGCTGGGCCGGGAGCGCTGCAGCGGTCACGCGTTCCTCTCGGTGGGTCGGCACATTCTGCCACCGGCTGGCTACCATGCTCGGTATGCCGCAGCGCGATGCCGCCGCATCCTACCCGCTCACCCTCGGCGAAGAGCCCGCATTCTGCCCGGCCTGCGGTCAGGGCCTCGTCGAGCGCGTGCTCGAGGAGGACCACCGGCCGCGGCTGATCTGCCCGGATGGGCACGTCACGTGGCGCAACCCGCGGCTGGTGGTCGGGACGCTCCCGGTGCGGGATGGTCGGGTCCACCTGGCGCGACGCTCGATCGAGCCGGGTGCCGGGCGGTGGACCTATCCCGGCGGCTTCCTGGAAATGGGGGAGGCGGCGCAGGAAGGGGCTCGGCGCGAGACGGAAGAGGAGACCCAGCTGCAGGTGGAGGTGGGACGGCTCATCGGCGCGTACTCGCGACCGTACGCCGGGGTCGTAACGCTCATCTACGAGGCGACCATCGTGGGCGGCGAGGTCCTGCCGGGGGTCGAGACGAGCGAGGTCCGCGCATTCGGTCCGGACGAGATCCCGTGGGACGAGCTCGCCTTCTCGACCGTCGAGAGCTCCCTGCGCGACTGGGTGGCGTCGCTGCCGGGGCGAGGTCCGCGGTTCGAGCCGGAGCTGTACGTGACCGGCGACCCGAGCGAGGGCTAGCCGGCCGACTCGTAGCGGCGGAAGACGGCGACCGCGTTCTGGCCGCCGAAGCCGAACCCGTTGATGATCGCGGTCCGCACCGGCGTTTTGCGAGCCTGGTTCGGCACGTAGTCCAGGTCGCAGGCCGGATCCGGCGTCTCGTAGTTGATCGTCGGCGGGATCATTCCGTCGCGGATCGCGCAGATCGCCGCAACGGCCGAGATGGCCCCTGCGGCACCCAGGGTGTGCCCGATCATGCTCTTGTTGCTGCTCACCGCCAGGTGGGCGGCGTGGTCGCCAAAGGCCGTGTGGATCGCCTTCGTCTCGGTCGCGTCGTTCAGCGGGGTGCTCGTGCCGTGGGCGACCACGTAGTCGACCTCGTCAGGCTCCACTCCGGCGTCGCGCAGGCCGCGAACCATGGCCCGGGCCGCACCCTCGCCGCTCGGTTCCGGCGCGCTGATGTGGAACGCGTCGCCGGTCATGGCACCGCCGGCCACCTCGGCGATGATCCGCGCACCGCGTCGCTCGGCGTGCTCCGCCGACTCCACGGTGAGTATCGCGGCTCCCTCGCCGAAGACGAACCCGTCGCGGTTGGCGTCGAAGGGCCGCGAGGCGCCGGCCGGGTCGTCGTTGCGCTTCGACAGGGCGCCCATGTTGGCCAGCGCCGCGAACGCGACCGGCAGGATGGCGCTCTCCGTGCCACCGGCCAGGACCACCTCGACGTCGCCGTGCTCGATCAGGCGCTGGGCGTCGATGAGCGCCTGGACCCCCGAGGCGCAGGCCGCGACCGAAGCGATCACCGGCCCGTGCAGGCCGTTCTGGATGCTGATCTGGCAGGCCGCCATCGACGGGGAGAGCATCGGCACCATGAAGGGGCTGACGCGCTTGCCGCCCTGCTCCAGGAAGACGCGCTCGCCGATGGCCACGTCGCCGATCCCGCCGCCCCCGGTGTTGACGATCACGCCGATGTCGTCGCGGTTGGCATCCGTGATCTCCAGGCCAGCGTCGGCAATCGCCTGGGCAGCGGCCGCGACTGCGAACTGCGAGAAGCGGCTCATGCGCCTGGCCTGCTTGAAATCGATCCAGGTTGCCGGATCGAAGCCCTTCACCTCGGCGGCGATCCGCACCTCCTCGGCCGATGCGTCGTAGGCGGCGATGGGCCCGACGCCGCTCGTCCCGGCCAGCAGGCTGGCCCAGAAGGTGGCGGCGTCGTTGCCGATCGGCGTGATGGCTCCCAGGCCGGTGACGACTGCTCGGCGGCGCGGTTCCTTCATGCCTCGGCTCGAGCGAGGATCAGCGTGCTGTTGTGGCCGCCGAGCCCCATCGAGTTCGAGAGCGCCACCCGGCTGTCCGTCTGGCGCGCGGTATTCGGCACGTAGTCGAGCGTCAGCTCCGGATCCGGATGGCGGTAGTTGATCGTGGGCGGGATGCAGCCGCTCTGCACGACGCGGGCGCAGACGAACGCCTCGAACGCGCCGGCGGCGCCCATCATGTGGCCGGTCATGCTCTTGGTGGAGCTGACCGCCAGCTTGTGCGCGTGGTCGCCGAAGACCGCCTCGATCGCCGACGACTCGTAGCGGTCGTTGAGCGGCGTGCTCGTGCCGTGGGCATTGATGTAGTCCACTGCGTCCGGCCCGATCCCTGCCCGCTCCAGGGCCGCCCGCATCGAGCGCTGGCTCCCCTCGCCGCGCTCCGCTGGCGCCGCCATGTGGAACGCGTCCGAGGACGACCCGTAGCCGATCACCTCGGCGATCGGCGTGGCCCCTCGCGCCCTGGCGTGTTCCATCTCCTCCAGGACGAGGACCGCGCAGCCTTCGCTGACCACGAAGCCGTTCCGGGTGGCGTCGAAGGGTCGCGAGGCGATGGTCGGGTCGTAGGCGCCGGTGTCGGGGTCGATCGGGGTGCCGAGGGCGCGCATCTGCCCGAAGCCGGCGAACGCGATCGGCACGATGACAGCCTCCGTGCCCGCGCCCAGCATCAGGTCGGCCTGGCCGCGCACGATCGTCTCCATCGCCTCGCCGATGGCGTGCCCGCCGGTGGCGCAGGCGCTCACCACGGCCAGGTTCGGGCCACGAATCCCGTACTGGATCGCGACCATCCCCGACGCGGCGTCCGGGATCATGTGCGGCAGCAGGAAGGGCGAGACCCGGCCGGGACCGCGCTCGTTGAGCGTGGCCAGCCCATCGGCGATCATCCCGATCCCGCCGATCGCGGTGCCCACGATCATCCCGAACCGATCCGGATCGGCCTGGGCGGTGTCGAGCATCCCGTCGGCATTCAGCAGCCCCGCGTCGCGGAGCGCCTCGCCCGAGGCGGCCACCGCGAAGTGCGTGTTGCGGTCGTGGCGCCGGGCGTCCTTGCCGTCCATGTACTGGCCGACGTCGAAGCCCTTCACCTCACCGGCGACGTGGATCTCGTAGCCGGTCGTGTCGAAGAGCGTGATGTCGGCGACCCCCGAGCGGCCCGCCACCAGGGCGTCCCACGAGGCGTCCGCCCCGATGCCGACCGGCGAGACGACCCCCAGCCCGGTGACGACGACGCGCCGAGCGGTCACGCAGTCGCCTCGTCGGTGCCGGGGAGCCATAGCGCGCCATCGCCCGGCGCGTCGAGGGCGTGGGTCAGGGTCTCGGGCGAGATCCGCTTGATGAGCCCGCTGAGCACCCGGCCAGGACCGATCTCGACGAAGTCGGTCACCCCATCGGCTGCCATGTGCCGGATCGTCTCGGTCCATTGCACTCCGTGGACCAGGTGCTCGGAGAGCTCCCTGCGCAACCCATCAGCGGTGCGGATGAGGCTGGCGTGCACGTTGCCGAGCATCGGCACGCGGGGCTCGCGGAACGGCACCTTGGCCAGGATCTGGCTGAACTCGTCCCGGGCTCGACGCATGAGCGGAGAGTGGCTTGCCACGCTGACCGTCAGCCGGACCGCCTTGCGAGCGCCGACCGTCTTGCTCATCTCGAGGGCGAAGGCCAGGGCGGGGATCACGCCGGAGAGGACGATCTGGCCGGGCGCGTTGGCATTCGCGACGCCGATCTCCCCGTGCTCGCGCGCGGCGTCGACGACTTCATGCACCTGCTCGTCGGTGAGGCCGATGACCGCGCCCATGCCCCCCTCGATGCCTCGCTCCTGCATGATCCGTCCACGCTCGCGGACGAGGTTGATGGCCTCCTCGAAGTCGATCGCGTCGGCGGCTACCGCAGCGGCGTACTGCCCCGCCGAGTGGCCCGCCAGCCGAATCGGCGCCAGTTCGACCCCCGCCTCCGCGGCCTCGGCGCGCATCGCCTCCAGGTAGGCGACGCTAGTGGCCAGAATCGCCGGCTGCGCGTTGACGGTGAGGTCAAGCTCCTCGGACGGCCCCTCCGCGATCATCCGCGACAGCGGGAAGCCAATGGCGGCGTCGGCTCGCTCCATGACGGCGGCCGCGGCGGGGGAACGCTCGACCAGGGCAGCACCCATCCCCACGTACTGCGAGCCCTGGCCCGGGAAGACGAAGGCGTGCGCGCGCGGCTGAGGAGCCGGATCGGTGGGATCGGTCTGGTCGGTCATTCGCATCTGATCGTCGATTGAGTTGGTCGCGAGTATAGCCGAGGGCCCCTCAATCGCCGATCAGCCAGGCTCGGACGAGACGAATCGGCTCACCACCTCGTGCAGCACCGGCAGGCCGAACCGCAGCGCGCTGATCGGCACCCGCTCGTCGTGGCCGTGGAAGAGCGAGAGGAACGGGACGTCCGGACCGAGCTGCAGCGGGGCGAACCCGTAGGTCGGGATGCCGATGGTGGCGAGCGCCTTGGCATCCGTCCCGGGCGTGATCATCATCGGCGCCGTCATCGCCTCCGGGTCGGCGGCCAGGATGGCGGTTCGCATCAGGTCGACGATCGGGGCGTCGCCGGGAGCCTCGATCGCCGGCAGCGTGATCACCGGCTCGATCGTTGCCAGGTCGCCGAGCGTGGCCTGCAGCTCGGCGATGAGCGCCTCCTGGTCGGTGCCGGGCAGGGTGCGGATGTCGATCTGCGCCTCGCCGCTGCCGGGGATCACGTTCGATTTCTTGCCGACCTGGATCATCGTGGTCGTCACGGTGTCGCGCAGCATCGCCGAGAGCGAGCGCCGCAGCACCGGATCCTCGACGCGCGCCTCGAGGGTGGCGAACGCGGCGGCCTCGTTGCCGGCGCGAATGGCATCGGCGACCTCGGAGAGGTTCAGCGCCCCCAGGAACGCCTCCACCACCTGCGTCACCCGCGCGGGACGTGGCGCCGCAGCCAACCTGGTGACGCCCTCGGCCAGCTTCAGTGCGGCGTTGTCAGGATGCGGCATGGAGCCGTGGCCGGTGGTCCCGGTGGCCCGCATCCGGGTCCAGGCGATCCCCTTTTCGGCGACCTGGATGCCGTAGATGCGGCGGCCGCCAATCGTCATCGAGTAGCCACCGACCTCGTTCAGCGCGGCAGTCGCGGGCCGACCGGAGGCATCGGCGAAGAGGTCCGGCCGAACCGAGACCCAGTGGCCAGCCCCGAAGACGCCGCCGGCCTCCTCGTCCGCGACTGCCGCGAAGATGACGTCGCGCGACCGCTCGCCGCCGAACCTGGCGAGCGCCAGCATCACGCTGAGCTCCATCGCGACCATGTCCTTCATGTCCACCGCGCCGCGACCCCAGATCACGCCGTCGATCAGCTCGCCGCCGAATGGATCGTGGGTCCAGGACTCGGCGTCAACCGGCACCACGTCCAGGTGGGAAAGGAGGACCAGCGGCGGATCCGCGTTCGGGACGGTCGCCGGAAGCCGCGCGAAGCACGAGCCGCGGCCGGGAACCGTCTCGAGGACCTGAGCCGCGATCCCGGCCGAGACCAGGACCTCGGCGCAGTAGCTGGCCGCTGCTGTCTCGCCGCCGGTCGAATCCCGGCCGGCGGCCGCATCGGCCACCCCGGGCGGGTTGACGCTCGGGATCCGGATCAGCGCCTGGAGGTGCTCGACGCACTCAGCGGCGGCGCGATCCCAGTCGACGACGTTGTGGGACATGGTCACCGGTGGGTCTGCGCCGCGGTGTGACGTGCGTGCACGAGCCGTCCCAGCGGCCACTCGGCGGCAAGCAGGACCACGGCGACCAGGAGCAGGACCGGGAACTCCTGGGCCGCGCCAATGAGCACCAGGGCAGCGATGAAGAAGCCGTGGATCGCCACCCGCGTACCGAGCGCCAGGCCCAGGTCGAGGATGGCGAGGCGCTCGCCGCCGGATCGGCCCCGCTCGGGGCCCCACACGCCCCAGGCCGAGATCGCAAGGAAGGCGGCCAGCACCAGCAGGAAGAGGAGCATCCCGCCGCCGGGGCTCGGATCGACGATCGGGTGCAGGACCGCGAACGGAACGATGCCGGCCAGGAGCAGCACGAAGGCGGGGAGGGGGACGAGGAGCTGCAGCCACTCGAGGCGAGGCCGGCCTGCCGCCGCATGCCGAAGCCAGCGCGTGAGGCTGCTGAATGCGAGCGTGACGAACAGCCACGAGTAGAAGTTGCCGGCCGGGACGCCGAACCAGCCATCGGTCGAACCGATCCCGCGCCAGGTCCAGAGGCCCATCCGGATGGCGATGGCGTCGAACGCGAGGTCGAGGCTGAGGGCGAGCACCGCATCCACGAAGGGTGCGTATCGACGGCGCACGCCCAGCGCATCGGTCAGGCGCATCGCTCCCGCGATGATGAGCGCCCAGGTCAGGCCGATGACGATCGGCGCCCGGTCGACGGCCAGGATCCAGTCGGTCGAGTAGTGGTACGTCTCGAAGACGAGCTGGTCTCCCTCCTCGAGCAGGATCCCGAACGCCGCCGCGCTGATCAGCTCCAGAAAGGGGAGGCGGCCGCGACGCAGGGCGGCCACGGCGGCGCCGATGAAGAAGATCGAGGCGGTTGCCTCGATCAGGATGTAGAGCGGATTCACGAGGTCGATGATACGAGGCAGCGCCCGACCGGTCGTAGAATGCCGCCGTGACCACCCAGGTGACCTCCGAGACCGTCCCCATCTACCTCGCCGGCGAGTTCGTCCATGCCGGCACGCCGCTCGAGGTGCACAACCCCGCCACCGGCGAGCTGGTGGCGAGCACCTGGCAGGCCGGCCCCGAGGAGCTGGAACGTGCGACTGCCGCCGCGGTCGAGGCGTTCGGCTCCACGCGGCGACTGGCGAGCTTCGAGCGTCGCGATGCCCTCGCGCACGTCGCCGAGCGGATCAGCCAGGAGGCGGACGAGCTCGCCGAGCTGCTGAGCCGCGAGTCGGGGAAGCCGATCCGGGATGCGAAGGGCGAGGTGGCGCGTGGCGCACTCACCTTCCGGATCGCGGCCGAGGAGGCGCTGCGGATCAACGGTGAGTGGCTCCCTCTCGACTGGAGTGCTGCCAACCGCGGGCGGAGCGGGATCGTGCGCCGCTACCCGATCGGGCCGGTGGCGGGAATCAGCCCGTTCAACTTCCCGCTCAACCTGGCCGCCCACAAGGTCGCTCCGGCCATCGCGGCGGGGTGCAGCATCGTGCTCAAGCCACCGTCGAAGGACCCGCTGGTGATGCTGCGCATCGCCGGCTACCTGGCCGAGACGAACCTGCCGAAGGGCGCCGTCTCGATCCTGCCGATGGACCGGCCGACGGGCGACCGGATGGTCGCCGACGATCGGTTCAAGCTCCTCAGCTTCACGGGGAGCCCATCGGTCGGCTGGAAGATGAAGGCCGAGGCCGGCAAGAAGAAGGTCGTCCTCGAGCTCGGCGGGAACGCCGGGGCGATTGTCGACGAGACCGCGGACCTCGATTGGGCGGTCGCGCGCCTGGCATATGGCGCCTTCGCCTATTCGGGCCAGGTCTGCATCAGCGTCCAGCGCATCTATGTCGTGGACGAGATCTTCGAGGACTTCCAGCGCCGGTTCGTCGGGAAGGTGAGCCAGCTCAAGATGGGGAGCCCGCTCGATCCGGCGACCGACCTGGGGCCGATGGTCGACGCCAAGGCGGTGGCTCGCACGCACCAGTGGGTCGGCGAGGCGCTCGCGGACGGCGCCAAGGCACTCGTCGGCGGTGAGCCCGACCGGCTCTTCTACCCGCCGACCGTGCTGGTCGACGTGCCGAAGGACGCGCGGGTTTGCGGCGAGGAGGTCTTCGCCCCGGTCGTGAACCTCTTCCCGGTGCCTGACTTCAAGGCGGCGATCGCCCAGATCAACGACAGCCAGTTCGGGCTGCAGTGCGGGGTCTTCACCAACGACCTGGAGCGAACCCTGCTGGCCCACGACGAGCTGGAGGTGGGCGGCGTGATCGTCAACGACGTGCCGACCTGGCGCACCGACGCGATGCCCTATGGCGGCGTGAAGGACTCGGGGCTGGGCCGCGAGGGCCTGCGCTGGTCGATCGAGGACATGACCGAGCCGCGCCTGCTGGCGTTCGCCCGGCCGCTGTAGGCCACCGATGACGGACCTGGCCGCCGCGCCGGCCGATGCCGGGATCCGCTATGCCCGCGTCCTGCCGGCCTCCGAGCTGCGCGACGGCGAGCTGATCCCGGTCGAGATCGACGGGCGGCCGGTGGTGCTGGTGCGACACGCCGGGACCTTCTACGCGGTCCAGAACAACTGCTCGCACAAGGACTTCCCCCTGTCCGAGGCAGGGTTCGATCCGCGCGACGAGGTGCTGGTCTGCGCCTGGCACGGCGGCTGCTTCGACCTGCGCACCGGCGAGGCCGTCGTCCCCCCGGCGACCGAGCCGGTCGAGATCTTCCCGGTCCGGGTCAGCGCCGATGGCTGGGTCGAGCTCGGCCTGACCGGCAGCCTCGCTCGCTGACGGAAGGGCTCGATGGATCTCGAGGCGCTCCCGTACGTCAACTGGATCTTCTGGGCGGCCCTCACCTCCGGATCGCTGCTCGTGGTGGGCGGCACCGAGCTGCTTGGCGGCACGACCCGAGGCTATCGGCTCTTCATGGCTGGGCTGCTCACCGCCTGCGCCGCGGTGCTCCTCATCTCCGAGCTCAACCTGGTGACAACGTCCGCGGTCGACGCCACTGCGGACCTCCGCCGCGGGTTGGTCTGGGCGGCGGCCGCCCTGACCGCCGCCTACCTGGTCGCGTCCATCGCCAAGGTCCCACGCAGCGGCATCGCGCTTGCCGCCGGGTCCACCGGAATCGTCGCGCTGGCCGCGCTGGCCGTGGCGGGTGGCACGAACAGCGCGCCGCTCTTCGCGGCGCAGCTGATGCTGATCGCGGTGGCGCTCGGAGCGGTGACCGCTGCCATGCTGCTCGGGCACTGGTACCTGGTCACGCCCAAGCTCTCGCCCGCGCCGCTGCGTCGGATGATGTGGCTGCTGCTGGCGTCCCTGGGGCTCCAGGCGCTCCTCTTCCTCGTGGCGGTCACCGCGGTCAGCAGCGGACCACTCGGCGGCCCGATCGGCTGGCTCACGTGGCTGCGACTGGTGGTCGGCATCCTGCTGCCGATCGGGATCACCGTGCTGGCCCTGCTCGCCAGCCGCGCCGCCTCGCTGCAGGCGAGCACCGGCCTGCTGTACATCGGCCTGGCCCTCGTGATGGCGGGTTCGATCGCCGGCGCCAGCCTCGCCTACCTGACCGGCGTGCCGGTCTGACCGCGATGGACGTCACCGTCCGCTGCTTCGCCACGCTCCGCGAGCTGGCGGGGGATCGGACCAGCCTGACCCTCGAGCATGGAGCGCTGCTCGACGATGCGTGGGCGGCACTGGCCGGTCTCCATCCCGGCCTGGTCCCGCACCGGCCGTTCGTGCGTGCCGCGCGGAATGGCGCATACGCACCATGGGACACCCCGTTGCAGGAGGGTGACCAGGTCGCGTTCCTGCCTCCGGTGAGCGGCGGGGGACCGAGCGGCCTGACGGATGCGGCGATCGACGTCGCAGGACTGGAAGCGGCCGTGGCCTCGACCGGGCACGGAGCCGTGGTGACCTTCGTGGGCCGCGCCCGCAACCGGGCCGATGACGGCCGCGAGGTCCTCGAGCTCGAGTACGAGGCCTACCCGGAGATGGCGACGGCCGTCCTGGCGGAGATCGTCGGCGAGGCGGAGGCGAGGTGGCCCGGGTGCGTCGCCGCGGTCGTGCATCGCACCGGCGTGGTGCCGATCGGCGAGGCGGCGGTGGCGATCCTGACGTCTGCGCCGCATCGCTCGGAGGCGTACGAGGCGAACCGGTTCGTGATCGAAGCGATCAAGGATCGCCTCCCCATCTGGAAGCGCGAGCGCTTCGCCGATGGCAGCGAGTGGAAGCGCCCCGGGGCCTAGCGCAGCTGCCGGGTCACGTCCGCCAGCCATCGGTCGGCTGCGCGCCCTGAGCGGAGCCGGACCGTCACGATGTCGGGCCGAGCGGCGAGCTGGGGTGGGTACTCCCGCCGGCGCCTCCGGTAGGTCGTGAGGATCCACCACAGCAGCGAGTCGCGGCTGAAGAGGTGGTCGGACAGGCGCTCACGGTTCCCGTTCCACAGCTCCTCGCGTCGTCCGACCCGGCGGATGGTTCGGGTCAGGTAACGCCAGAGGACGGTCCGCAGCGGCAGGTCGAGCCACACGACCGCCTCCACCCGCTCCCAGAGCAGGTCGCGCACCATGGCGTAGTTGCCGTCGACCACCCAGCCATCCCCGGCGATGGCGGCACGGACCCGATCCCGCAGCACGTCGTCGGGTGCCTCCGTCCAGTTCGGCTCCCAGTGCAGGGCGTCCATCTCGACGTGCGGCACGTCGAGCAGCGTTGCCAGCGCGGCGGCCATGCTCGTCTTGCCAGCGGCGCTGGTGCCGACGACATTGATGCGACGGGCCGTGAACCGGTCTGACATGCCCTCCTCGGAGGCGTGGGAGCGGCCGACATTCTAGGTGGCGTGCTGGCGCACGTTGGCAACGCTGGGGTACCCTGCGGCGGTATGTCGACCCCCCTCCCCGGGCAGATCCGATGCCCGACCTGCCATCGTTCGACGCCGCCCGCGGCCTTCTGCACCCAGTGCGGGACCGCCATCCCGGCCTCTTTCCGAGCACGGCCGCGCGGCCTGGATCGCGAGGAGCTGCAGGATCGCATCCGCACCCACCGCCCGGGTGACGCCGCCTTCCGGCGCGGCTCGACCGTGGGCGAGGCATACGGCGTGGGTCAATCGGCCTACCAGCCGTTCCGGCCAGAGCCGGAGGACGAGCTCGTGCTGCCGGGCGCCGAGCCAGCCGAGGGATCGCCGCACGTAGACAACACGCCGCCAGGCTTCGATGAGCGGCCGGTTGCGCCACCGCCCATCGCCGAACCGCCTCCACCGCCCTTCTCTGAGCCGCTCCCACCGCCTCCCGTGGCCGCCGCGACGCCACCGGCCCGCGTGTTCCGGGAGCCCGCCGTGACCCCTCCTGCCCCACCGCCGGTCGTGCGGGCCGCTCCACCACCCCCGCCGCCCCCCGTCGTCCCGCCCCCTCCGGTCGACCAATTCGACGAGCCCGAGCAGCCCTACGACCCGGCTGAGCCATACGACTACCGATACCCGCCCGCCACCGACGACTGGGACCGACGCGGCTCCGGCGGTGGCATGAGCCCGTTGGCGATCGGGGGCTTCGTCCTCCTCGGTATCCTGGCGATCGGCGTCGGGGCCGTCATGGCAGGCCTCTTCTCCGGTGGCGTCGCCGTTGAGTCGCCGTCTCCGACTCCGCTTGTCTCGGTCGCTCCCAGCGGGACGCCTGGGCAGAGCGCTGCCGCATCGACCCAACCGTCCGTGCCCGCCCAGACGCCGCTTCCCAGCGGCGCAACGCCGGCCCCCGCCCCCGACGGGTTCACCGCCCGCACCGAGCCCTGCGCGGAGGAGCCGACCAGCCAGGACGGCTGCAACTCGAGCGGTGCCACCGTCAGCGGCGGATCGGTGTGGGTCTGGATCGGTTTCCGGAAGGGCAACGACGCCGATGTGCTGTCGGTCACCGTGGTCGACGCGGCAGGGACGTCAGTCGGTGATGGCAGCCTCTCCCTGGGATCGATTGGCTGCGGCGACTCGTGCAACGGCTGGGCGCGCTTCCGGTTCACCGGCCTGGCGGTGGGGAACTACACGATCGAGGTCGAGCGGAACGACACGCCGGTGGCCGAGGCCACGTTCACGGTGACCGGCTAGCCGTCCCGGGAGCGCCCGCTGGGTCTGGCCTTGCCGCGGGCGTCGCGCCGCTTCGCGGCGAGCGCGCTGATCGCCTCCATCACGCAACGATGGGCGACCGCCGCCGTGATGTCGCTGACGTCGTACGCCGGCGCCACCTCGACGACGTCCATCCCCGCCAGGTCCACCGCTCCCACGATCTGACGGATCGCCCGCAGCAGCTCCCGCGAGAGCATCCCGCCCGGCTCCGGGGTGCCGGTCCCCGGCGCCATCCCGGGGTCGAGGACGTCGATGTCGATCGACAGGTAGATCAGCTCAGGGCCGTCGAGCGCCTCGGCGATCGCGTCGGCTACCACCGCCTCGGCGCCACGCTCCTCGATCTCGGTCATGAAGTGGGTTCGCAGGCCGTGCTCGCGCATCCATTCCACCACCTCGGGCGGCGGCCAGTAGCCGCGCAGCCCGACCTGGACGAAGTTGCGCCCGTCGATCGCACCCGACTCGATCAGCCGTCGCATCGGGGTGCCGTGCGAGGCCAGCACGCCCCAGGTGCTGTTCGCGGCATCGGCATGGGCGTCGAAGTGCACCATCCCCAGCCGCTTCGGGGCAATCGACTCCGCCACTGCCGACGCGGACGGGAAGGTGATCGAGTGATCGCCGCCCAGCACGATGGGGATCGCGCCGGCCTGCGTCACCTCCAGCACCTTGCGGCGGATCACGGCGTGGCCGCGCTCGATGTTCGCCGGCGTGACCGGCGCATCGCCGGCATCGACGACGTCGATCCATTCGAACGGCTCGATCCCGAGCTGGAGCGAGTTGGGGGAGCCGGCGTCGTAATGCGCCGCCCGGATCGCGCGTGGCCCGAATCGCGCGCCGGGACGATGGCTCACGGCGTCGTCGAAGGGAGCTCCCACGATGGCGACGTCCGGCCGGCGGGCGGCAAGGGCCGCCGCGTCCAATAGCTCGGGAAGCTTGTGGAAGCTCGTCCGACCGACGTACGCCGGCAGGTCGAAATCATCGAACTCCGTGTAGGGGTCCAGCCCGGTGGGCACGTGCTCGGGGTTCGGGCCGCTGTGACGGCGCGTCTCATCTGCCATCGGTGATGGCGACGCCCTCCTGCGAAACGATCGCGGGCGCCGTCGCGGCGCGGAGCAGGCCCGCAGCTGAAGCGGCCCCGATCCTACCAGAGGCAGGCCGCCCGGAGCGTGCTGCTACCATCGATTGGCCATGCCAGACGCGCGCAGGACGTACACGATCGACGAGGCCAACGCGCTCATTCCGCAGGTGCGCGCGGTGCTCCTGCAGCTCGCTGTCCAGCAGCGCCGCCTGGATGACTCGCACGCCGAGATGCACCGGCAGCTCGACGCGAACGGCGGCCCTGACAGCGCGGCCGCGGCGGGCCGGCAGGAGGCCGAGACGGCCGACATCCGCGAGGGGATGCGGACGCTGCTGATGCATCTGAGCGAGATGGGAGTCGAGCTGCGCGACCTCGAGATGGGCCTCGTCGACTTCCCCGGCGACCGGGACGGCGAGCCGGTCTGGCTGTGCTGGCGCCTGTCGGACGCGCGCGTCGCCTTCTGGCATCCAACCGACGAGGGTTACTCGACGCGTCGGCCATGGTGACGCGGCGCTGATGCCGATCACCGTCATCGGCGACTCCACCCTGGACGTGACCGTCCGCCCGATGGAGACGCCGCGAGCCGGCGGCGACGCCCCGGCAACGATCTCGCTCGCCCCGGGCGGGCAGGGCGCCAACGTGGCGGTTCGCCTGGCGCGCGCCGGCATCGACGTCCGACTGGCGACCGCCATCGCCGACGACGCGCCGGGCCGCCTCCTCTCCGCGGCGCTCGAGGCCGATGGCGTGGCGGTCGTTCGCCTCGCGGCCGAGCGCAGCGGCGTGGTGATCTCGATGCTCGACCCCGGTGGCGAGCGGTCGATGCTCTCCGACCGCGTCCACCTCGATCCCGGAGCGCTGGCCGCTGCCTGCGCGGACGCGGAGTGGGTGCACTGCTCCGGCTACGCGCTGGCGGACGACGCGACCGGTGACGCACTTGCGGAGCTGCTCGGCTCCCTTCCGCCGGCGACCAGGGTGAGTGCCGCCGGCGGGTCGCTCCCCGATGACCCAGCCCTTGCGGCGCGGGTGCGGGATCGCCTGGCGGCGGCCGGCATCGTACTGCTGATCCTGGGGCGGGAGGAGGCGGCCGCCCTCCTCAGCCAGCAGCCGCCCTCGCTCCCTGCCGCCGCCGAGGCGCTGGCAAGCACCCTTCCCGGCGCGATCGCGGTGGTCACCGGTGGCGCTGCCGGATCCGCTGCCGCGGGTCCCGGCTTCGCACTCTCCGTGCCGGCGGTCGAGCCGACGGCCGCGGCGGTCGATGCCACCGGGGCCGGCGACGCGTACGTGGCCGCCGTGATCGGTCGGCTCTCCGCAGGCCGCTGGCCGCCTGAGGTTGCGACCCTCCGCGACGCGATGGAGCGCGGCAGCCGGGATGGGGGCATGGTCGCGCGCGTGCTGGGAGCCCAGGGCAGGATCCCCGCCGAGCCCGCCGCGCGATGAGCACCTCGCCACCGCTCCTGATCTCGGATGAGGTCGCCGCCGCACTCGCCGAGGGCCGCGCGGTCGTGGCGCTCGAGTCCAGCCTCATCGCCCAGGGGCTGCCGGTGCCACACAACCTCGAGACGGCGCTCGCCTCGGAGGTTGCGGTTCGAGAGGAGGGTGCGATCCCGGCAACCACTGCCATCGACGGCGGACGCCTCCTGGTTGGCGCACCCCAGGCAGTCCTCGAGCGACTCGCCGATCCCACGAACGCCGCCGGCAAGGCCGGCTCACGCGACCTGGCGCCGCTCCTCGCCGGCAGCCAGCTGGCGTCCACCACCGTGAGCGCCGCGATGCGCATCGCAGCGATGGCCGGGATCCCGGTCCTCGCCACCGGAGGGATCGGTGGCGTGCATCGCGGCGCCGCGACCTCGTTCGACATCAGCAGCGATATCGATGAGATCGCGGCAACTCGCGTTGCCGTCGTCTGCAGCGGGGCGAAGTCGATCCTCGACCTGCCGGCCACGCTGGAGCTGCTCGAGACCCGCCGGGTCCCGGTCATCGGGATCGGGGTCGACGAGCTGCCGGCCTTCTACACCATGACCTCCGGCCTGCGCCTGACGCACCGGGTTGAGTCACCGACCGAGGCGGCCGCCGTGCTCAACACCCACCTGGCGATTGATGGGTCCGCCGGCATCCTCTTCGTCCAGCCGCCCCCAGCGGACCTTGCCATCCCTGCCGCCGAGATCGACGGCTGGATCGAAGCCGCGAACGGGGAGGCTGCCGCGCAGGGCATCCGCGGCGGAGCGGTGACCCCGTTCATCCTGGGTCGCGTCGTGAGCCTGTCGCAGGGCCGCACGCTCAGGACCAACATCGGCCTGATCGTCAACAACGCCAGGATGGCGGCGCGCATCGCGACAGCGCTCGTCGAGGTGCGCAGAAGCCACCCAGCCTGAACTGAAACCGATACAACGGCTGTTATCCTGCCCTTCTGCCCGGACCGGGCGGCGACACGGCAGCTGGAGAGTCGCATGCGGATCTACGAGGGGAGCCCGCGCCAGGGCTGGGAAGAGGTCTTCCGCAGCATCGGCGCCTACGTCGACCGCGAGCGGATCAAGGAGCTGCTCCTCCTCGAGCTCGACGCCGGCTTCATCCTGCAGGGGATGGCGATGCCGGTGGCGGGCGCGCGGACCGAGTCAGAGATGACGCTGATCAAGGTCACCCGCGAGCTGCCCGACGACGAGGTCGCCGAGCTGATGGAGGCCGCGGAGGTCAAGCGCGGCACCGCTGACACGGACACGCCGCATGCCGAGATTGCGAACTACTACGAGCAGGCGATGCGCGTGATCGGCGCCTACATCGACCGCAGCAAGCCGCGCGACGTTTTCCTCTTCGAGCAGGAGGGGGCGTTCGTGCTGCGGCTCCTGATGCTCGGGGCCGGCGCGGCGCCGATGGGTCACCAGCTCGTCGAATTCACCCGCGACGACATCATGGCTATGATCGACGCCGCACCAGGACAGCGAAATCAACCCGCCCGGGAAGCCGGGCCATCTGACGGGGAGACCGTGGCATGAAGCTCTTCAAGATCCTGTTCGTCACCATCGGGGCGGTGCTCGCCGCGATCATCATCATTCCGCTCACCGTGCTGGCCGGCCTCTTCGTGTGGCTCAAGCTGACCGAGGAGAGCGACGAGGACGACCTCGAGATCGAGGACGCGGTCTAGCCGGTACTCAGACCCCAGGCGGCCGTCCAGCAGACCGCGGCCACCAGGATCCCGTACCAGAGTCGGCGCTCGCTCGGCAGCCCCTGGGCAACGCCCAGCAGACCAAGTGCGCCCAGCACCACGCTCCCTGCGGTGGCACGCCCGCCGATCAGCAGCGCGAGGCCAACCCCGAGGCCGACGGCAAGCGCCAACCCGGCGGCCAGCAGCCGGCTGGTTCGTCTGCCGAGCACCTGCGCCAGGCTGCGGGAGCCGCCGGCCGCGTCCGCCTCGAAGTCCCGCAGCGTGTTGGCCAGGTGCGCCGCCATCGCGAAGGGTGCCACCAGCGGGATCGCCGGCAGCACCCGCTCGACCGGCACACCGACACCGGCCGCGACCCAGACCGGCAGCAGCCCGAAGCTGACCAGGTAGGGCAGCGGCGAGAACGGCGTGCGCGAGAGCGCCAGGTTGTAGCCCAGCGCTGAGGCCGATGCGATCGATCCAACCACCAGGGGGACGGAGCCGGTTCGCCAGGAGGCGACCAGCTGCACGGCCAACCCGATGGATGCGATCCAGGCCGCGGCATTCAGGCTCAGCTCTCCGGCGGGGAGCGGCTTCTCCGGGCGGGCGGTCGCGTCGCGGAACCGGTCGGCGATGTCGTTGGTCGCGCCGGTGAAGACCTGCGACCCCGCCACCGCCACCACCGTCAGCAGCCACCGCTCGCCGAGCGGCACGCCGGCCTGGCCGGCGAGGATCGCCCCCAGCGCGGCGGTGAGCATCACCACCGCGGCCGCCGGAGCGGGATGGATCAGGCGAATCGCGGCAGGCATCGGCTCATCATCGCGCGTCCGGCGGACGACTGGTTGCCGGGTGCGCTAGACTGACCTCCCGAGTACGGCGTTGGCGTCCGGTGCTCGCGTGTTCCTTTTCGAAGGCACGCTTGAGCCACGAGGCAGAGGAACCCCAGCGATGCCGAAGTATGTCTTTGTGACCGGCGGCGTCACCAGCTCGCTCGGCAAGGGCATCACCGCCGCCTCGATCGGACGGATCCTCAAGGCCCGCGGCATCCCCGTCTCGATCCTGAAGCTCGACCCCTACATCAACATCGACCCCGGCACCATGTCGCCCTACCAGCACGGCGAGGTGTTCGTCACCGATGACGGCGCGGAGACCGATCTCGACCTCGGCCACTACGAGCGCTTCATCGACGAGAACCTCTCGCAGGCGAGCAACGTCACCACCGGCCGCATCTACCAGAGCGTCATCGCCAAGGAGCGGCGCGGCGACTACCTGGGCGGCACCGTGCAGGTCATCCCGCACATCACCAACGAGATCAAGGAGCGGATCGCTCGCGTCGCCCGCGAGGGGACCGGGTCGGTGGCAACGAGCGGCCTCGCATCCCACGGAGTCGTGGTGGTCGAGGTCGGCGGCACGGTCGGCGACATCGAGAGCCTCCCGTTCCTGGAGGCGATCCGCCAGATGCGCAAGGATGTCGGGCGCCGCAACGTGCTCTACGTGCACGTCACCTGGCTGCCGCAGATCGGCGCCACCGGCGAGCTGAAGACGAAGCCGACCCAGCACTCGGTCAAGGAGCTGCGCGGCATCGGGATCCAGCCTGACGTCATCATCCTGCGCAGCGACGAGCCGATCGACGACGAGATCCTCGACAAGGTCAGCCTCTTCACCGATGTCGACGTCAACGCGGTGATCCCGCTCAAGACCGCCAGCAGCATCTACGAGGTCCCGATCCAGCTCGAGCGGGCGGGACTCGGCAAGCTGATCACCCGCGAGCTGGAGATCCCCGGCAGCGAGCCGGACCTGCACGACTGGCAGGACCTGGTGGCGCGCATCCGCGCGCCGCGGCCGGAGGTCGAGATCGCGATCGTCGGCAAGTACACCGAGCTGCCGGATGCCTACATCAGCGTCTCCGAGGCGCTCAAGCACGCGGCGCTCCACCACCGGGTCGACGTGAAGGTGCGATGGATTCGCAGCGAGCACCTCGAGCGCATCGAGCTGGAACAGGTCGACGACGAGCTGAAGGGGGTCGCCGGCGTCCTCGTCCCGGGTGGCTTCGGCTACCGAGGTGTCGAGGGCAAGATCCGGGCTATCCGCTGGGCGCGAGAGCAGCGGGTCCCGTACCTGGGCCTCTGCCTGGGGCTCCAGTGCGCCGTCATCGAGTTCGCCCGGATGGCGCTGGAGACCGATGACGCCAACAGCTCCGAGTTCAACGTCTTCACCGAGCACCCGGTGATCGACCTCATGCCCGACCAGACCGACGTCACCGACAAGGGCGGGACGATGCGGCTCGGCCTGTACCCGGCGAAGCTCGACGAGTCCTCGAAGGTGCGCGAGGCGTACGGCACCGAGATCGCCTATGAGCGCCACCGGCATCGGTTCGAGGTCAACAACTCGTACCGCGAGCGGCTCTCCGAGGCGGGGATGTGGTTCAGCGGCGTCTCGCCGGACGATCGCCTGGTCGAGTACATCGAGCTGCGCGACCACCCGTGGTTCGTGGCAACGCAGGCGCACCCGGAGCTGAAGAGCCGCCCGAGCCGGCCCCACCCGCTCTTCCGCGACTTCGTGGGCGCCGCGGCAGCCAGGCTCGGCCTCGGCACGACGGACGACGCGGCCGAGGTTGCTGCGGTCCCGGTCGCCGAGAGCAAATCCTGAGCCGATGAGCCCGCGCGCCGTCGCCGCCCCCAGGGCGGCCTTCAACCGGTCTGCCTACGAGCGCGACCTCGGCGCGTTCATCGCGGCCCGCGAGGAGGAGCGGTACCAGCACGGGGCCGGACTCCACGACGAGCTCGCGTTCGGCCCGATCCACGAGAAGCACGCGCGGCTCTTCAGCCGACCCATGGTCGATGCGCTCCGCGAACGGGTGGATGCCGGCGGCCCGGAGATCGGCCACGACCGGGCGCTCCTTGCCGTCGCGACCGATGGCTTCATCGAGCAGCAGGTCGCGGCGCTGAGCGACGCGATCGGGACCGCGGAGGCGACCACGACCGTGGTCTGGCGCGGCGAGTCGATCCCGTATCGGGCCGTCCGCAACCGGATCGGCGAGATCAGCGGCCGCGCCGAGCGGAACGCGCTCTATGCCTCGTACCTCGACGCGGAGGAGGCGCTCAACCCGATGCGCCGGCGGCGTTTCGACCGGATCGCTGAGCTGTCGAGCGAGCTCGGCTACGCCGATTACGTCGACCTGATCCGCACCACGCGCGGCTTCGATCCCGATGAGCTGGGCGCCGAGATCCGCGCCTTCCTGGCCGATTCAGAGACGCCGTACTTCGCCGCGTTGCGCCGCTACCTGGCCCGCATCGAGATCGAGCAGGGCGACGCCAGCCTCGCCGACCTGTGGCACCTGCTGCGCGGAAGCGGCTGGGACAACTGGTTCGACGGACGGCGGCTCGTGGGGGTGCTGGAGTCGACGCTGCGAGGGCTCGGGATCGAGCTGCGCGACCAGGCCGGCGCCACCCTCGACGTCGAGGCGCGGCCGCACAAGTCGCCGCGCGCCTTCGTGGCCGTCGTCAACGCCCCGCGCGATGTCCGGCTGGTGATTCAGCCGCGGGGCGGCTGGAACGACTATGGCACTGTCATGCATGAGGCGGGGCACCTCGAGCATTTCCTGCACGTTGACGAGCGCCTGCCGGTCTCGCAGCGGGAGCTCGGTGATGCGAGCGTCACCGAGGGCTACGCCACGACCCTGGAACGCCTCCTTGGAGAGCCTGCCTGGCTGGCGGAGCAGCTGGGGATGCCGCTCGAGCACGCAGTGGCCTTCGCCGACTTCTGGTCGCTGCGCTTCCTGAACATCCAGCGGCTCACCGCGGCGCGCCATCTCCATGAGCTGCGCATGCACCGCGGCGGGGACGACGCCGTGCACCGGGCGACGTACGCCGGCCTGGCCGGCCTGATCACCGGTGTCCGCGAGCCCGAAGAGCGCTACCTGCTCATCGACGACGGAATGTACGCCGCGAGCTACCTGCGCGCGTTCATGCTGGATGCGGCGCTGAGCGACCATCTCACCGACCGCCACGGGGAGACCTGGTGGCGTTCACCCGCGGCGGGTGAGACGCTGAAGCGGGTCTGGCGACGAGGGCAGGAGTGGACCGCCGAGCAGGTGGTTGCGCATCTCGGGTATGATTCGCTCGACTGGCGACCGGTCGTGCGTCAGATTCGGGCCAGGCTCATCGGCGAGATGAGCGGCTACGGCGGGCCCAACATCACCACTCGCGCAGGGACCCGCAAGGTCTGACCGGTCATCCGCCCGCGCGTCCCCCGGACAGGAGCCTCAGGCTCAGCTTGGTCCCGTGGTACCTCGCCCGTGAGCTCCGCTCGCTACCCAGATCACCCCTTTTTCGAGGTTACAGGCACTCAATGAACGACGACACCCGCTCCCAGCGCCGCGGTCGGCCACGACGCAGACCCGATGGGGGAGGCCCTCGGCGCCAGGCGCCACGTCCCGTCTACCAGGGCCGCCGGAACAACTACGCGACCGGCGGCTACTCGTCGATCTTCGCCGGGCCGTTCCCCCGCGAGGGCGACGAGACCGATGAGGGCTGGAACCTCGCCGACCTCCAGGCTCGCAGCCTCGAGGAGCTCCGCGAGCTGGGAAGCGAGCTTGGCGTCGAAGGCGCCGATGAGCTCGAGCACTCGGACCTGGTGCTGAAGCTGCTCGACGTCGTCCCGCTGACGCCATCGCAGCCGCGCGCCGACCAGAACGGTCAGCCCGGGATGGCGACCGGGGTCCTGGAGATCGTCGACGAGGGCTTTGCCTTCCTGCGCACTCACGGTGTGATGCCCTCCAACAACGACATCTACGTCAGCTCGTCCCAGGTGCGCCGCTTCGGCCTGAGGACCGGCGACAAGGTGGAGGGGCAGACCCGCCCACCCAAGGACCAGGAGAAGTACTGGGGCCTGCTGCGCGTCGACACGGTGAACGGGGTGGACCCGGACACCGCTCGTCGCCGCCCGTATTTCGACACCCTGGTGCCGGTCTTCCCGGACGAGATGTTCGACATCGAGACCGACCAGAAGAACCTGACCCAGCGCCTCATCAACCTGATCAGCCCCATCGGCAAGGGCCAGCGTGGCCTGATCCTGTCGCCCGCGAAGGCCGGCAAGACGACCGTCCTGAAGCACATCGCGGCGGGGATCACCGACAACTACCCCGAGGCTGTCCTCATGGTCGCCCTGATCGGCGAGCGGCCGGAGGAAGTCACCGACATGAGTCGGAGCGTGAAGGGCGAGATCTTCGCCTCGACCTTCGACGAGCCGACCGAGAACCACACCCGCGTGGCGGAGATGTGCCTTGAGATCGCCAAGCGGCAGGTGGAAACCGGTCGCGACGTGGTGGTCCTGCTCGACTCGATCACCCGCCTGGCGCGCGCCTACAACCTGGCCCTCCCGGCCTCCGGCAAGACGCTCTCCGGTGGCGTCGATCCGATCGCCCTCTACCCGCCCAAGCGCTTCTTCGGAGCCGCCCGCAACATCGAGGGCGGCGGCAGCCTGACGATCATCGCCACCTGCCTGGTCGACACCGGCTCGCGGATGGATGACGTCATCTACGAGGAGTTCAAGGGAACCGGCAACATGGAGCTGGCGCTCGACCGCAAGCTCTCCGAGAAGCGCATCTTCCCGGCAATCGACGTGCTCCGCTCGGGCACGCGCCGCGAGGAGCTGCTGCTCGACGAGAACACACTGCGCATGATCTGGACGATGCGTCGCATGCTCTCCGCGGTCGGTCCCAACGAGGGGATCGAGCTGCTCATGCAGCGACTCGGCAAGACGAAGAACAACGCGGAGTTCCTCGTCTCGCTCAGCAAGAGCGTCGAAGCCTCAGAGCGCTGATCCGCTCGCGTCCCATGCAGCAGCCTGCGCGCCGTCAGATCGTCGCGCTGCTGGGGGCCGTCCTCCTCCTTGCCGCGTGCGGGCCCGCGACGCCGAGCGCGAGCGCACCCGCATCGGTCCTGCCGTCGGCGTCCACCGGTCCGAGCATCGGCCTGGGCGAAGTGGTTCCGGCGCCCGGCTCGTCGAGCACCATCTACCAGCCGAATCCGAGCGCCATCGTCGTTGCGATCGATCCCGGCCACGGTGGCTGCCTCGACTGGGGCGTTCCCGATCCGGGGAAGAATGGGCCGAACTTCAGCGAGAAGGCGATGACCCTGGCGATCGGGCTCGAGCTGAAGCGCGTCCTCGAAGCGCAGGGCATCACCGTGGTGATGACCCGCGAGACCGATGATGCGATTGCCGGCGACGACTATCCCGCCCTCGGCTGCAACGGCCCGCGGTTCCGCGACGTGAACGGCGACGGCGGGGCCGGCTTCGACCCGGAGGGGAAGACCCGCACCCGTGACGAGCTGCAGTCTCGGCTCGATCTCGTCAACCTGGCCCGCGCCGACGTGCTGGTGAGCATCCACATCAACTCGGTCACCGAGAACGGCGCCATCTTCGAGATCGCACTCACGCAGACGTACTACACCGATGAGACCCCGTGGGGACCCACTGCCACCGAGCGCCTCGCGCAGCTGGTCCAGGACGGGGTGGTCGCGGCAATCGACCCGGTCGCGAGCTACGAGCGCCAGGACCGCGGCATCTCCGCAGTGAACCTGTACATCGTCGCGCCGCCGCTCTTCGTCACCACGCCGGAGCGGCCGGACCCGGTCATGCAGCCGACCCGCGGCGCGCTGATGCCCGCGATCCTGACCGAGATCGGCTCGATCACCCTCGCCGCCGAGCACGACCTCCTCCTCTCTCCCGAAGGGCAGACGGCCGCCGCCGCGGGCATCGCCTCGGCGCTGGAGCCGTACTTCTCGGACCGCCCGTTGGCGGTGCGCTTCGACGCGCTGGTGCCCGGCGGCGAGGCGGGCATCGTCCCGACCGCCGTGGAGGGCAGCGGGCCGCCATTCTGGGCACCCAACGTGAGCGCCGCCGACCTGGCGGCGGGGATCCGCGTGCGCCTGACGAACACCGGGACGGAGACCTGGCCCGCTGATCTCGAGGTGCTGGGCGGCTGGGAGACAAGCGACCAGCCATACCTCCGGGCAGCTCCCGAGACGCTCGGGGACCTCGCCATCGGGGTCCCGCCGCTGGCGCCCGGAGAGTCGGTGGTCGTCCTCGTGAAGATGGCGATTCCGGCGGGTGGCGGCGGGATCCTGTGGGTCACGCTTTCCGGCGGAACCGCGCCGCTGAGCGACCTGGGATCCGCCCCGTTGCAGCTCGCCACGGACGCTTCATGACCGCCGAAAGGCCCATGTGCCCCACCCGAATGGGCCAGGGGCCGGGTTGACCATTTCTTAACGCCGCTGCTACCATCCCCCCGCACGACTCTCGGCCGGCGTCGTCGCCCGGACCGGCAGGGGAAGAGCGAGGTCGGGCACACAGCCACCTTGGATGCAACCGCGGGAGACTCTGTATTGCCCGATCTGCGACGGCCTTGGCGCCGCGCGACCGACGAGCGACCAACTGCACGTGCGGTCTCCCATCTTGCCGTGCTCGCCCTGCTGGCAGTGACCGTCACCGTTGGCGTGCAGGCCACTGCGGATGGTTCCTCGACGGGGAACGTCCAGGGCACCTTCCCCTTCGGCCTCGTGGCTGTCGCGCAGGGCGCTGACGCAGGGGAGCTGGACACGAAGACCGTCATCTACGACCTGGTCCCCGATCCCGAAGCCTCTCCCGACCCGCTCCTCGAGCGCCGCGGGCTGGCTGAGCTCCCCGCCTACACGCCGCTCCCGACCCCCGTCGCCCCGCCTCCGCCGCCCGCGGTGCCGCAGCCGAAGGCCGTGTACGTCAAGCCGGCCCCCATTGTCGGCACTGGACAGCTCTCCTGGCCGGTGCCCGGTGGCGTGATTACCCAGTACTACAGCTCGTATCACAAGGCGCTCGACATCGCGGCGCCCGCCGGCCACAAGGTCATCGCCTCGGCTGCCGGTGTCGTCACCTGGTCCGGCTGGAAGAACAACGGCGGCGGCCTCGTGATCGCCGTCGACCACGGCAACGGCATCGTCACCGTCTACAACCACCTCGGGGCCCTGTGGGTCGCTGCCGGCGCGACGGTCGCCGCCGGACAGGGGATCGCGGCGGTCGGCTGCACCGGAGTCTGCACCGGGCCACATGTTCACTACGAAGTGATCGTCGACGGGGTCATCGTCAATCCCCTTCGCTACCTCTAGCCCCGTCCGTTCTCCGCGCGCCCGCCCTCGCCCGATCCAGGCTGCCCCTGGGCCGTTGCTATCATCGGTCACCGATGTTCGCTGACCAGGTTCGGATCCATGTCTCCGGCGGTAATGGCGGCGACGGGGCATCCTCCTTCCGGCGTGAAGCGCACGTCCCCCGCGGCGGCCCCGATGGCGGGGACGGCGGCTCCGGCGGGGACGTCGTGCTCGTCGTGGACGCCGGCATGACCACCCTCGGCGACCTCCGCCACCACCCGCATCATCGCGCCAAGCCGGGCGGTGCCGGGGCCGGTCGCAAGGCGCACGGCAAGAATGCAGCTGACGTTCTCCTCCCGGTCCCTCCCGGCACCGTGGCCCGCGTCGCGGCCAGCGGCGGCGGTGCGGACGCCGGCGAGACGCTTGGCGAGCTGCTGGCCCCCGGCGAGCGGCTGGTCGTCGCCCGCGGGGGACGCGGTGGACGTGGCAACGTCCACTTCGTCAGCTCCACCCACCAGGCGCCGACACACGCCCAGAAGGGAGAGCCAGGGGAGACGCGCTGGGTGGAGCTCGAGCTCAAGCTGATCGCCGACATCGGCCTGGTCGGAGCCCCCAACGCCGGGAAGTCGTCGTTGCTGGCAGCGCTCACGGCCGCGACCCCCGAAGTGGGGGACTACCCGTTCACCACGACCAGCCCGAACCTGGGCGTGATCGAGCTGGACGACGACGAACGGCGGGCGGTCATCGCAGACCTGCCCGGCCTGATCGAGGGCGCGAACGAAGGGCGCGGCCTTGGCCATGCGTTCCTCCGCCACGCCGAGCGGACCAGGGTCCTGGTGGCGGTCGTCGACGGCGCCGCGGCCGACCCGATCGGCGAGTGGCAGGCCGTCGAGACGGAGCTTCGCGAGCACGACGCGTCGCTCATGCTGCGACCGATGCCCATGGTCGTGACCAAGCAGGACCTGCCGGACGTTCATGCCGCATGGCCGTCGATCCGACGCAAGCTGCGAGCACTGGGTGCCCAGCCGCTGGCGGTCTCCGCCCAGGCCGGCACGGGGCTCGTCGAGCTGCGAAGGGCGCTGACCGAGGCGCTCGACGAGGCGCAGCGGCGATCCGCCGCGGAGCCCCTTGGCGGGGCGGTCCGCCTGCATCGCTTCGATCCGCTCGATGCGGGGTGGCAGGTCATCGCCGAGGCCGATGGGCTCCGCGTCCGTGGCAGGCGCATCGAAACGTCCGCGGCCCGCACCAACTTCAAGAACGACGAGTCCCGCGACCGGTTCCAGCGGACGTTGGAGCGACTGGGGATCGACGCCGAGCTGCGACGCCTCGGTGCTCGGAGCGGGACCATGGTCCGCATCGGCTCGGTCGAGCTGGAGTGGGGAGACGAGGATTGAGGGGAGCGTCAGTTCGGACGGAGGGCTCGACCCAGCGCGCCGCCGAGCAGCGCGCCGCACCCGAGCCAGCCGCGCAGCCGAGGCGCAAGCCGCGCGCCAGGCGGGTGGGGATCCTGGGCGGCACCTTCGACCCGCCGCATATCGGGCACCTCTGGCTCGCCACGCTCGCTGCTGACAGCCTCGACCTCAGCCACGTGCTGTTGATGCCCGCCGCTCGCCCGCCGCACAAGGGCCGGGCAACCATCAGCAATGCCGCCGACCGGGTGATGATGACCCGGCTGGCAATCAGCGGCGACGTCCGGCTCGACCTCTCGCTGGTCGAGATGGAACGCCCCGGCCCTTCCTACACCGTCGATTCGCTGGCGCAGCTGCGGACGCATCTCGGTGCCGAGGTGGGCCTGGTGCTGATCATGGCAGCCGACTCGTTCGCGCAGATCGAGACCTGGCGCGATCCGGATCGGCTGCTCGAGCTCGCGGAATGGGCGGTGGGGCCGCGCCCCGGAACACCGATGCCGGAGCGCGACGCCCTGCGCGAGCGCTTCGGGGCGAAGGCCGCCCGCGTCCACCTGCTCGAAGGGCCGTCGCTCGACCTGAGCAGCTCCGAGATCCGCTCGCGGGTAGCGGCGGGTCGCCCCATCCGGTACCTTGTGCCCCGGGCCGTCGAGGAGCTGATCGAGGCTCGCGGCCTGTATCGAAGGAGGAGACCATAGAGGAGCGCGCAGGCGGGCTGACGGCCATCGATCCGGGCGACCTCGCGCATCGGATCGTGGACCTCGCGTCCGACAAGAAAGCGGTCGACATCGTGCTGCTGCGGACGACCGAAGTAACCACCATGGCCGACTACTTCGTCATCTGCACCGGTCGCAGCGACCGCCAGCTGCAGGCGCTGGCCAGCGGCATCATGGATGAGCTGCGCGACGACGGAATCCGCCCGCTGGGGGTCGAGGGCAAGGGCGCCGCTCGCTGGGTCCTCCTCGACTATGGAGCGGTGATCGTCCACCTCTTCGCTCCCGAGGAACGCGAGTTCTATGGCCTCGAGCGGCTCTGGAGCAACGCCGCACAGGTCGTTCGCCTGGTCTGACGCGTCCCGCAGGTACTACCCGGGTACCACTCCCCTCGCGCCGGACCTCCTATTGAGCGCCATCGGGGCCGCTTCCATGCTCCGGTCATGGACGAGCACGCCACGCAGCCTGCGAGCGAAAACGATTCGGCCGACGCCTGCCGCTTCTGCGGCGGAAGCCTGCTGACCAGCGTCTTCGACACCTCGTTCCGCGACACCGCCGCCGAGGAGCGCCTCTTCTTCGCGATCCCCGGGGCGCTGTGCGTGCCGTGCCGCCAGCTGTACGTTGACCGTCAGCTGATCGGGATCCTTGGCCTCACCGAGGCGCAGTGCACCTTCGCCATCCAGAGCGACCGGGTCCTGCGCGCAGGCGCCGCCTAGGCCGATCCCTCAGCCGCGCGTCGGACGCGTGGCCAGCAGGTACTCCCCGAGCCACGCCACCAGCGCCGGCTCCTCCGCCATCTCGTTGGCCTTGATCGAGAGATCGGCCTCGAAGAGGCGTCGCAGCATCCCCTCCAGCTCCGCGCTCGAGTAGCGCCGCGCCGATTCGGCGATCCGCTCCGCCATTCGGGCGTTCCCACGACCGACTCGCTTGGTCAGCTCCTGCGGCGTGGCGCCGGAGGCAAGCAGGTCGCGCGCCACGATCAGGTCGGCGATCCGGCCCTGGAGTGCCGCCATGATCTTCAGCACCGGTTGCCCCTCGCCGATGGCGCGCTCGACCGCTGCCGCCGCGGCTGCGGGCTCGCGCCGGTCGATCGCGTTCGTGATGGCGAACAGGCTCGCCGGGCGCGTGTCGGTGACGAGCGCCTCGACGTCATCGGCGTTGATGGGCCGTCCATTGGCATAGGTCGCGAGCTTTCGCAGCTCACCGTCGGCGACGCGCGTCTGCTGGCCCCGTTCGATGTCCGACTCCCAGACGGCCCCTCCAACGCGCTCGGCCAGCAGGGCGGCCGCGCGTGGCTCGATCGCCACCCTGATCGCATCGGCGTGCGCTCGGATCCAGCCCTGGAGCTGGTTGCGGCGCGGAGTGGTGCGCTCCTCCACCGTTCCGCCGCGCTCCGTCACGGCCTCGGCGAGCCGCTGCAGCAGGGCCGGAGCCTTCCCCGCGTCCCGCGATGGTCGGAGCTCGGCGAGGGCGAGGGCCGCTCCATCGGGAAGCTCCGAGACGAGCGCGAGCAGCCTGTCGGTGGCCGCGTTCGACCGCCCCGCCGCGAGGAGCGGCTGATGGAGCACGACCAGGTGGGCGCCGAACATGCCGACGGTCGCCGATTCGAGCCGCGCCCGGTCGATGGCCCCCTCGTCGGGGCTGCGCTCGGGCTGGATCTCGGTCCGCTCGGCCACGTCAACGCGCGATGCAAAGGCGGCCAGGGCCTGGTCGATGCCAAAGTCGTCGTCGCCGTGGACGAAGAGCAGCGAGGCGCTCATCGGCGAGCGTTCCATGCAGCGGCCAGCCGCTTCTCGAGCTCGTCGTTCGACAAGCCGGCGGCAGCTGCCAGCTCGCCTTGCATGGCGTGCGCGGGAGCGCGGGCCGCCTCGAGATCGGCTCGAACGTCCGGATATCGTCGCTGAAGGTCGTCGATCCGCTCGTCGATGGAGACGAAATCCTGCGCGACCCGGCGATCGGCAACCGCGACGGACACCGAGGCCCAGTCCCGCGGCGCGCGGGACGGGTCGAGCAGGCAGAGAATGGGGTGCGAGGCGATCGGCTCCGAGAGCTCGGCGAAGCCGCGCTCGGCCATCCACCGTGCCCCCGTCAGGCCATGCTCCGCGCCGTGATCTCGGGTCTCCACCTTGTCGACATCGTGGAGCAGGGCGGCGACCTCGACAAGGTGCGGGTCGATCGCGATCCCGGTGGCGTCGAGCAGGCGCGCCGCCTCGGCTGCGACCCGGCTGACGCCGCGCGCATGGGTGACGATCCCATCGGGCAGCTGGAAGGAGGCAAGCAGCAGCTCGGCGTCGGCGAGGGTGGGTACGCCCATGGGCCGATGCTACCCGCGGTTCCTGCCGCCGTGATCGTCCGGGCGACGACCGTGCGCCATGGATCGCTGCCGGCGCCGCTGAAGACGCGGTAGCGGAACCCGTCGCTGATCACCTCAAGGCTGCCCTCGAGGTCGGTCCGGTGCACCCGAAGGCCCCGGATGCCACGGAGATGATCGAGGGTGACCTGGTGCGGATGCCCGTAGTCATTTCCGGTCCCCGCCGAGATCAGCGCAACACCTGGGTGCGTGGCAGCCAGCAGCGAAGGGCCGCTGCTGGAATGCGATCCATGGTGGCCAACCTTCAGCACGTCGACCTCCGTCACCAGCCCCCGCACCGCCAGCAGCCCCTCGACGGGCATCTCCGCGTCGCCGGTGAGCAGCGCGTTGAAGCCGCCGTTGCGCAGGAGCGCGACAACCGACGCGTTGTTGATGTCCCCCTCGGGCAGGGGTCCGGCCACGTCCTCAGCGCTCGGGTACAGGAGGCTGACTGTCGTCGCCGGATCCAGGCGCAGGGTGGTGCCGGCGCGTGCGGCCGCGACCCGTCCGCCCGGTTCGTGGCGGGCCTCGAGGACGAAACGCGGATAGGTCGGGTTCTCGTACGGGCGGCCCGCGTCGAGGATGAGCCCGACCTCGTAACGATCCAGCGCCGCAACGAGGCCGGCGACATGGTCCTCGTGCGGGTGGGTCAGGATCATGACGTCGATCCGCCGATGCCACCACGGCAGGCGCTCACCGAGCCGTCGGAGCAGGAGGTCGGGATCCGGGCCGCCGTCGACGAGCATCGTTGCCCCCGACGGAGCCGTCACCAGGATGGCGTCGCCCTGTCCCACGTCCAGCGCGACGAGGTGGAGGCGGCCGTCCGGCAGCGTCGCGAGCGTCAGCGCCGCGAGGATTGCGCCCGCGCCCAGGAGCCCGACGACCGGACGTGCCATGCGCCGGAGGGCTGCGTGGGCGAGGGCGACGCCGAGCTCGATGGTTGGCGAGCGGCGACCGGCGGCACGGAGCGGAAGCAGCGCGTCACTCGCGCTCGGCGCTGGAGGCAAGGGCGCTCGCCGCGCGAACCGATGCCAGGCGAGGCCGAGGGCCGGGTACCAGGCCAGCGCCAGCCAGCCCGGCGCGGTCAGGGGCACCGTCGCGAAGGGCACCGATGCTGCCGCCTGCCCGGCCACGATCATGGTGCGCAGGAGCAGCCAGGCGGCGCCACCGACGCCCCATCGCACGAGGTCGGTGAGTGGGGCGATCTGGATGAGCGCCGCGACCGCGCCCAAGGGCGCCGCGATCGCGCACAGCAGCATGACGAGCGGCACGAGCGGCACGACCACGACGTTGGCGAGCGGCGCGACCAGCGAAAGCCGCCCGAAGCTGCCCACCACGACGGGGAGCGTCGTGAGCTGCGCCGCCATGGTGAGCGCGACCGGCTCCCGCAGCCACGCCGGCCAGCTCGCGAGCCGTCCCTCGATCGAAGCCCCGAACAGGATCAGCCCGGCGGTTGCCAGCGCCGAGAGCTGGAAGCCCACATCCCACAGCACCGAGGGGGCCGCCAGGAGCATGACGACCGCCGCCAGGCAGAGCGCGGAGGCTGCGTGCGCCCGCGACCCACCGAAGCGGGCGACCATCATGGCACCGGCCATCAGCGCGGCACGCACCACGGATGGCGAGGCGCCGGTCAGCACCACGTAGCCGACGATCGTGGCTGCCGCGGCGCCCGGTGCCAGCCAGCGGCCGCCGCGCCGCTCCTCGAGTGGCCGCAGCAGCGCTCCCACGATGGCGGCCACGATCGCGATGTTCCAGCCGGAGATCGCCACCACGTGGGTCAGGCCAGCGACGGCGAAGGCGTCGGCCACCTCGGGCGCGATGCTCGACCGAACGCCGAGCAGGATGCCGGCGCCCAGGGCAGCCTCTGGCTCGGGAACCATCTCGTTCAGGCCGCCGAGCAGCCACCTCCTCGCCACCGCTGCCATCTCGGCGGGACCAGCTCGCAATGCTCCGTCGAGGACGCGCCCCCCGCGTGTCCGGGCGACGCCACCGATGCCCTGCCGGGCGAGATAGGCGGGGTAGTCGAAACCGTCGAAGGCGGCAGGCGCCTCGATGGCAGCCGTCAGCACCACTCCTCGTCCCGCGGCGAGCTGCAGCGCCCGCGGTAGGGTTACCAGCAGACGGCCGCGCAGGGGGTGCGCCTCGCCCCGCAGGCGGACGAGCAGCGAGTCGAGCACGACCTGCTGTGACGACCCCCGCGGGCGGGGATCGTCGACCACGGTCCCAGCGAGCTCGACCTCGCCGCGGCCGATCAGCGCGGCAACGCTGTCGGGGCCGGATGGCAGGGCAAGCGCGCTCCCGCGCCACGCTCCTAGGAGGAGGCCGGTCGCCAGCGCGACGCAGGCGAGCCCCGTGCCCACCCGCCCGGTCAGCAGGAGCGCGACTCCCATCACCGCAGCACCGGCAACGCCCCCCAACGCGGCGGATGAGGCGTTTCCATCGGCGCCCAGGATCCCGAGGCACAGCCCGACCAGTGCCCCGGGGAGCGCCAGGCGGGTCGCCATGGAGGTTCCGGACCGTCAGCCGAACGTGACGAGGTCGCGAATCTTGTCCACCTGGGCGCTGGTCAGGACCTTGCGAGTGACCATCTCCTCGAGCGAGGCGAAGGGCTGCTCGCTCCGCGCGGCGACGATCTTGTCGACGGTGACGGGACCGATCCCGGGCAGCGCGTCCAGCTCCTCGGCGCTTGCGGTGTTCAGGTCGACGAGGCCACCGCCACCGCCATTCCCCGACGCACCACCCACGGATGCGCCGATGAACGGCACGACGATCTGCTGCCCATCGCGCAGCGTGGCCGCCAGGTTGACCTGCGCTGCGGCGGCCGTCAGGTCCGCCTCAGCCGAGTAGCCACCGGCCGCCGCCACGGCGTCCGCCACGCGCGACCCGGCGGGCAGCTCGATGACGCCCGGCCGCAGGATGGCCCCCTCCACGTCGACGACGAGGACGTCCGAGGCGGCTGCCACGGGGGAGACCGAGGCGCTCCCGAAGGGATCGAGCACCTCGCCGGGGACCGGCTGGGGCGTGCCCGACGACAGGATCAGCCAGGCACCGAGGCCCACCGCGACGAGCGCGACGGCCAGTGCGCCGAGGGCGATCCGGTCAGTGATCGTCACCCGCTCCTCCCGTCGCGGGAGGCGAGCGGAATGCTGGACCTGTCCGGAGCCCGGCGTCCGGGCACTCGACCCCGGGCTCCGGAAACAGGACGCGCAGCCTAGCGAGGGCCGCCTTATCCGCGACTTACCGTCGGCTCACTGGCGACCCGGCCGGCTAGTCGCCGGGCGTGACGATGTTGACGAGGCGCCCCGGGATCTGGACGACCTTGCGCGGTGCCCTGCCCTTCAGATAGACCTGCACCCGCTCGCTGGCCAGTGCCTGCCGTTCGATCTCCTCGGGCGCGGTATCGGGCGCGACCGTCAGCTTGTCTCGCAGCTTCCCGTCGACCTGCACCGGCAGCTCGATCATCTCCGCGACGACCAGCGAGGGGTCGAAGCTCGGCCACGCCTGCTGGTGGATGCTGTATGGCTTGCCGCGCCGCGACCAGAGCTCCTCGGCGATGTGCGGCGCCATCGGCGCCAGCAGGAGCAGCAGCGTCTCGACCGCCTCGGCATACGCATCGGTCTCGGCCAGGCCGTCGTCCCGCGCGGCGCCCAGGGCATTGGTCAGCTCCATCAGCTTGGAGAGCGCGGTGTTGAAGTGGAACTCGGCGTAGTCCTCGCCGACCTCCTTGATGGCCCGATGCGCCGCTCGCCGCAGATCCCGCCCATCACCGGACCCACCCGAGCCGGTCGCAGTTGCCACGCCCCACACCCGACCAAGGAACCGATGCACCCCCTCGATGCTCGAGGGATTCCACGGCCCACCCTGGTCCCAGGGGCCAATGAACATCAGGAAGCAGCGCACCGTGTCGGAGCCGAAGCGCGCGGTGAGGTCGTCGGGGTTGACGACGTTGCCGCGCGACTTGCTCATGCGCTGGTGATCGGCGCCCAGGATCTGGCCCTGGTTGCGCACCGCCATGAATGGCTCGTCGAAGTCGAGGTGGTGCATGTCGCGCAGGGCCTTGACGAAGAAGCGCGCGTACAGGAAGTGCAGCACGGCGTGCTCCGCGCCCCCGGTGTACAGGTCGACCGGCAGCCACTGCATCACTGCCACGGGATCCCATGCCTGGGCGTCGTCGTGCGGCGAGCAGTAGCGCAGGAAATACCAGGACGAGTCGACGAAGGTGTCGAGCGTGTCCGTCTCGCGACGCGCCGGCTTGCCGCAGATCGGGCACGAGGCGGCGAGGAAGGGGGCGTGCGACTGGAGCGGCGACACGCCGGTCGGGGCGAAGTCGACGTCGCGCGGCAGGAGCACCGGCAGCTGGTCCTCGGGAACCGGCTGCGGCCCGTGCTCGTCGCAGTACACGATCGGGATCGGGGCGCCCCAGTAGCGCTGCCGGCTGATCAGCCAGTCGCGGATCTTGTAGCTGATCGCCGCTTCGCCCTGCCCGCGCTCGGCCAGCTCCTCGGTGATCGCCGCGATCCCGTCGGCGGCTGTCATGCCGGTGAAATCGCCCGAGTCGACGAGCACCTCGTCCGCGGTATGCGCCACGAATGCCTCCCCCTGCGGTGACTCGCCGCCGGCCGGCAGCACCACGTAGCGAATCGGCAGGTCGTAGCGGACGGCGAAGGCGTAGTCCCGCTCGTCATGGGCGGGGACGCCCATGATCGCCCCGGTGCCGTAGCCGGGGAGGACGTAGTCGGCGATCCAGATCGGGACGCGCTCTTCGGTCATGGGGTTGATGGCATGCGCGCCGATGAAGACGCCGCTCTTCTCGCGCTCGGCGCTCATCCGCTCGATCTCGGTCTGGCGGCGGGCGTTCGCCACGTACGCATTCACCTCGGCACGACGCTCGTCGCCGGTCAGCGCCGCAACGGCGGGATGCTCCGGGGCGAGCACCATGAAGGTCGCGCCGAAGATGGTGTCCGGTCGCGTCGTGAAGACCCGGATCGGATCGACACCGGCGGCCTCGACTGCGAAGGCGATCTCGGCGCCCTCCGAGCGACCGATCCAGTTCGTCTGCATCAGGCGAAGCGGGTCGGGCCAGTCGATCTTGCTGAAGTCCAGCAGCTCATCGGCATAGCGGGTCGTTCGGAAGAACCACTGCTCGAGGTCGCGCTTGATGACCGGCGTCCCGCAGCGCCAGCAGACGCGGTTCACGCCCTCCACCTGCTCGCGCGCCAGCACCACCTGGTCCTTGGGGCACCAGTCGACCGGCGCCATGGCCCGATACGCGAGCCCGGCCTTGAAGAACTGCAGGAAGAGCCACTGCGTCCAGCGGTAGTAGGACGGGTCGCTCGAGACGACCTCCCGCGACCAGTCGAACATGCAGCCCATGGAGCGGAACTGGGTCCGCATCCGCTCGATGTTCTGCTCGGTCCAGACCGCGGGATGGACGCCCCGGTCGATCGCCGCGTTCTCGGCCGGCAGGCCGAACGAGTCGAAGCCCATCGGGAACATGACGTTCAGGCCCTGCATGCGACGCATGCGGGCGACGATGTCCGGCCCCGTGGCGGCGTACCAGTGCCCGATGTGCAGGTCGCCGGAGGGGTAGGGATACATGGTCAGCAGGTAGTGCTTCTCGCGCGGGTCGTCGTCATCGGCCCGATAGATGTCGTCCGCCGCCCACCGCTCACGCCAGGCGGCCTCGTAGGTCCTCGGGTCGAACCGCTCGGGACGCTCGGTCATGCGGGTGCTCCTTCATCCGGGAACCAGGCCATCAGCAGCTCGTCGCGGAACTCGCCTCCGGGCACTCGGTATTGCTTTCTTCGCACGCCTTCGCGGACAAAGCCGGCGTGCTCATACACGGCGATGGCGCGGGCGTTGTCCGGGAAGACACCCAGCGCGACCTTGCCCAGGCCCTGCTGGCGTGCCCATGCCTTGGCGGACTCGACCAGGGCGGAGCCGATCCCGACCTCGCGCCAGCCGTCCGCCACGCAGATCGAGAGCGTCCCAACGTGGTCGCTCACGACGCTGCGCTCGACGCTGATCAGGACGTTGCCAACCACCTCGCCATCCGCCTCGGCGACGAGGGCCAGGCTGCTCGAGTCGCGGATCATCTCGCCGATGTAGAACGCCTCCGACGGGTGGCTCACCGCCGACGCGGGCGTCACGAGCCAGCGACCCTCGCGCCGAACGTCGGCGAAGAGGCTCGCCAACGCTCGAGCGTCGGTCGGGCGTGCCGGGCGCAGGGTCCAGGGCCGGCCATCGCTGGCCGTCCGTGGCTGGGTCTCCGTGATCGTCATCGTGGCCACCATACGGGTATGACAAAGCCCCCGCCTCGTCAGGACGAAGGGGGGCCTTCGCGGTACCACGCTGACTTGACCGAAATGGGGTGGTGGAGCTGGGGGGACTCGAACCCCCGACCCCCTGCATGCCATGCAGGTGCTCTCCCAGCTGAGCTACAACCCCACGATCGGTCCACTCGTCGGCGCTGCTATCGGACGCCATCCCGGCCGGTGTTGCCGGCTGCTCGGCGGGCGAGTTCGGGTCCCTGCGATCGCCGGCTTGCACCATCCCGGCTCGCTGCGGATCGAGGCGGACGCCTACTGCTCCCGCGTCAACGCGTTTCGGGCGGGAGTATATCAGCCGAGTCCGATCGTCCCCAAATGGCAAACCAAAGTCACGGTCGACCCACCCGGCCGGGTGATTCGTTCGGTGGGTGCTCCGTCCCATAGTCCCCCCATGCCCGGCCCGCCCACGAGCATTCGCGGCAGCATCGGCGCCTTCGCGTTGGCGATCGGCCTTGCCTGCCTGCCGGTCTCCGCCTCCCTGGCGAGCGATAGCCCCAACGGAGACCACGCCGTGGCCTGGCCATCGACCTGGCGGGCGTACCTGTTGACCGGGAACAAGAAGGTCAGCGACGTGATCGGGGACGTCGGCTGCGGCGCGGGTTACTGCGACGTCAGCAGCGGGACGTCGGGGACGTTGAATTCGGTCTATTTCAACTCGAATGGCACGACCGCGTGGTTCCGGATTCGCCTGGCCGGAGATCCGCGCAAGGCATCCGCCGGCGGCTTCCAGTCGACGACCTACATGCTCCAGATCGCCGTGGGCGGCGTGGCGCGGGTGGCGGTCGGCCTGGATGGCAAGAACCCACAGCGTGACTTCGTCTACGTCGCCAACGCGGATGGCACCGCCCATACCGAGGTGTACGCGACGCCCTTCAACAATGCGGGTGGCGAGTTCTCGGCCGGGGCGCGCGGCCTGCCCGACGGCGAGGGCCAGTACTTCGTCGACTGGCAGGTTCCGCTGAGCCGCATCACGCAGCGCTCGGGCGGGGCGGTCACCGGCTCCACCCCGGTCCAGCTCTTCTTCGGGACGTCGCAATCGGCGAACCTGGCGGTCCTCAACAAGGACTTCATGATCGGAAACGCCGTTGATTTCGGCGGAGGCAGCACGGTCACATTGGTGCCACCCCCGCCGCCCGTTGCTCCTGCCGCCGTGCCACCGGCGACGCCGGCGCCTCCGGGGCCCGGTGCGCCCGCGTCGGTCGCTCCGCTGCCCTTCCTGCCGGACGCGCGGGTCGGGGAGCCGGCGAGCATCACCATCGGCTCCATGCCCGTGGTCCTTGGTTCCGGGATCCTGGTCGTCAGCGGTCTCCTGCTCCTGGCCCGTCGCCGACGCCGGGTCTGACCCTCAGGGTTCCGGCGGGGCGCCCAATGCGGCCGCCAGGCGGGCGAGGCTCGTGGCGGCGTTCTGCTCGGCGATGCCGGCCACCATGCCCTCCAGCGGAGCCATGAAGATGCTCTCGGCCTTGACCTCGGAGCTGAAGGTGAGTTCCGTACCACCCTCGGTCGGGGCGAGGTCCAGGGAGCCAACCAGGGACATGCCGCTGGCGCTCGTCGCGATCACGAGCCGCCGGCCAGGTACCGCCTCCCGGATCGTGGTGTCGGCAGTGACCCGCTGACCCATCATCTCGATCACCACCCGGCCGGTGGAGCCGGCCACGGTGGGCGGCGGAGAGGTGCGCTCAGAGGAGACGACGCCCTCCTGCCACTTGGGCAGGTTGGTCGGTTCTGCGAGGAAGGCGTAGACCTCGGCAGGCGATGCCGGGATGAAGCCCTTGCCAGATACTCGGCGCATCCGGCTACGGTAGTCGACCCGATGATTCGGCGACTGGGCCAGGACCATCGGTCTACGCTGGTGCACGGTGGAACCGCGTATTCTGCTGAGGAACTCTTTTCATTCAGGAGGGGCCGTGCTCCGCAGATTCGCACCGATCCTGGTTGCCGTGCTCGCCGTCCTCGCCGCCTGCCAGAGCGCGCCGGCGATCACCGATCCCGTCGACATCATCACGCAGGGCCTTCAGGCCACCGCCGACCTGAAGAGCTTCCACGTCTCGCTGGAGCTGAACGGCGACGTCAGCATCCCGGATGGGGGAGGCACCTTCAACCTCGATTCGACCAGCCTGGAAGCCGATGTGGACGTCCCCGCCAAGAACCTCAAGGCAAGCCTGGCTGTTCCTGCCTTCCTGGGTCTGACTGCCGACGTGATCGTCATCGGCGATGACGTATGGGTCAGGACGAGCATGGGCGGCACCAAGTGGTCGCACTCGACGAACGACATGATGGGCAGCCCCCTGCCGATCCCGACCGCCTCCGCTGGCGTCGAGGAGATGATCGACAAGCTCAAGGAAGCGCTCGCGACCGAGGGCGTCGTCACCAAGAAGCTCGCCGATGTCGCCTGCGGCGATCGCCAGTGCTACCAGGTGAGCATCTCGGTCCCGTCATCGCTCATGGATGAGGCGGGTGCGGTCGCCTCCCTGGACCCGGCGTCGATCTTCGGCGACGCGGTGGAGATCAACCTGCTCTTCGACCGCGAGAAGCTGTGGCTGACCGAGGTTTCGTCCGGCGTCGCCAGCGATGAGATCGGGACGATCAGTGCCACGCTGAGCTTCAGCAGCTTCGACGAGGCGGTCGAGTTCAGCCCGCCGCCGTCGCCCGACGTCACCGAAGGCGAGTTCACGATTCCGGGGATGTGATTCGCTGGAGAACTCCAACCCGCTGCCGTCGACCAATGCCATTCCCGCCGCGCCATCCGTCTATGCGGTAGCCGGCACTCGACGGTTCCGGGCTTCGCAGCGGCGCAGGCTGCGCGATGCGGCCCGGCACGGAATGATCCTTGCGTTGGGCGCTGCCGTCCTGAACACGGCTCTGCTGGCCTCGCTCCATCCGCAGTCGGCGGGGCTGGTGGTCGGCGTCAACGGCGTTGTGGCGGTGTTCGCCGCCGTCGGATACGTCGCGGTTGCCAGCTTCGCGCGGCGTTACCCTGAGGCGATCCTGTTCGCGATCCTTCTGGTCGTCGACCTGGCGACGGTCGGCATTGGGATGGTCCGCCCCGAGATGGGGGCGATCGTCGCCGGCTATCTGCTGCTGCTGCCGATGGTCGTTGCTCTCGTGCTGCCGTGGGCCACAAGGATTCACATCGCCTGGCTATGCGTGCACGCCGGCCTGACGCTCGTTGCGACCCTGTTCGCCCCGCCCGCTTCTCTGCTGGTGACAAATAGTTTCGAGGGGCTTTCGCTCCTGCTGCTGACGACCGTTGTCAGCCAGTTTGGCCACGTGTCGAACCTCCGCGCCAGAGTCAACAGCTTCTTGCAGATTCAGCGGATCACGGCGCTCAATCGGCTTGGTCAGCGGGACCACCTGCGGCTCGATCGGCTCAACCAGCTCCTGGCCCAGTCGGCGACGACCGACGAGCTGACCGGGTTGAGGAACCGGTTGGGCCTGGCCTCCGATCTCAATGTGGTCCGCTCCCGGATCGAGCGTCAGGCAGACCGGTACGAGATCTTGATGCTGGATCTGGACCGGTTCAAAGCGATCAATGACTCCCTGGGGCATGTCGCCGGCGATGGCGTGCTCCGAGCGGCAGCCGACGCCATCTCGGCGGCCCTCCGTCCCGGGGACCGGGCGTATCGGTACGGGGGCGAGGAGTTTCTCGTGGTGGTTCGCCTCAATGAGCGGGACGATGCCCTGATGGCCGGAGAGCGCATCCGGGCCAGTGTCGAGCGGCTCCGCCTGAGCAACGCCGGCAATCCCCCGCACGGCGTCGTCACCGTCTCCATCGGGATCACGACGGTCGGTCAGGCGGATCTGGCCGTTGACGACGAGGCCTGGGTCTCGCGGGCCGACGCGGCGCTCTATCGTGCGAAGGAGGGCGGAGGCAACCGATGCGAGGTCAGCGCCTGATCCACCACCTTCCGGCACGCGCTGTGGAGCCCGACACATCGCAGAGTGTTGTAGTAATGGACGTGTCTGTTAGAGTCCGGCCGTGACGACGAGGCGGGCTGTCTCCGATCCAGTTGAGGCAGTCGCGCTGCTCGACGACCCGAACCGTCGGCGTCTCTACGAGCTCGTGACCGTCAGCCGTGAGGCGATCAGCCGAGAGGAAGCGGCGGCCGAGCTTGGCATCAGCCGGGAGCTTGCGGCGCACCATCTCGATCGGCTGCTGGATGCCGGCCTGCTCGAGGTCGAGTACCGGCGTCTGAGCGGCCGCACGGGGCCGGGATCGGGTCGACCGGCCAAGCTGTACAAGCGCACGCAACGGGACCTGGCCGTGTCGTTCCCCTCGAGACGCTACGACGTAGCCGCAGAGCTCCTTGCGACCGCGTTCGATCGGCTCGATGCGCCATCCGGCGCGGAGGCCGTGGCCGGCGTGGCCCGTGAGCTCGGGACGCAGGTGGGTCTCGAGGCACGGCGCAATGCTGGCCCGCGGCCCTCGCCGAAGCGGCTCGTGACTGCCCTCCTCGATCTCCTGCGCGGCACCGGCTACGCCCCGGAGGTCGACGACGCAAGTGGTGCGGTTTGCCTGCGCAACTGCCCGTATCACGCCCTCGCCGAGAGCCATCGCGTTCTGACCTGCGGCATGAACCTCGCCTGGGCCGATGGTGTGGCCGGCGCGCTGGGCAACTCCGGGTTACGGCCCACGCTCGATCCCAAGCCGGGACAATGCTGCGTGGTGTTCGAACCGGCCCGAGCGGGCGACTAGCTCAGGCTTCGCTGGCCGGCGCCGGGCGTCCGAGGGCGAACCCCTGGCCCAGATCGACGCCAAGCGTGTGGAGGACCCTGAGCTCGGCGTCAGTTTCGATGCCCTCCGCGATGAGGCGGCTCGCGGTTGAGCGTGAGAAGTGGCGCAGGCCGACGATCATCGCCTGGCGCGCCTCGTCGGCGTCGAGATCAGCCACCAGGGAACGGTCCAGCTTGATGTAGGCCGGGCGCAGCTCCAGGATGTGGCGCAGGCTCGCGAAGCCCGCACCCGCGTCATCGACGGCCAGCTTCGTCCCCGGGCCCAGGGCGGCCACCGCGATCCGGAATGCCTCGTAGTCCGGAATCTCCGCATGCTCGGTGACTTCGATGACCACGTCGCGGCCGATGCCCTCCAGCAGGCCCTTCAGCGATTCGTGCTCGCCGATCAGCGTGGGGGAGGCATTCACGCTGAGCCAGGGTCCGCGAGGCAGGTCCTTGGCGGCTGAGATCGCCGCGAGCATCGTCGCCGTCTCGAGCTCGGGGCCAAGGCCAACGGCGGCGGCCTCCCGGAAGCGCACCTCCGGGTTGACAGCGTCGTCAAAGCGCGTGAGCGCCTCGTATCCAATCACGGAGTCGGATGCGGTGTCCACGATGCGCTGGAACACCGGCGAGAAGGCGCCCTGCTCGATGATCTCCCGAATCTGCGATCGACCACGGTGCGCCTCTGTCCGGTCGGCGACGTCTCGACCGATGAGCACGGAGGTGAGGTCGGCGAACTCCACAAGGGCCGCCAACGACTCGGTGAATTCGGCCTCCTGCGCTGACTGCATGCTGTCGATCACAAATAGCCCGATCAGCTCACCGTCCGAGCGGAGGGGTGCGCACGCCACCAGGTGGCGGCCCAGGGGGCTGAGTTCCTCGAAGGTGGGGTCTTCCGGTTGGGCCGACCAGGCCTCGATCCAGGGACCCATCGCCGCCCGCTCGCGGTACATCTGCGTGCGATCGTATGGAAGGCGTCGCGGTGGCGGGTCAGGCTGGCCGGCGACCGCGAACCCGATCGCGCCGGCTCGGCCGTCAAGCTCGAACAGCAGGAGCTGTGCTGCCGCCGTGCCGGAAAGGCTGAGCACCTGGCGGCAGATCGCCTGTGCCGTGGCCTCGGGCGTGTCGCCCGGCCGCAGGCTGCGGAGCGTCTGCGCGATGAGGGCCCGCTGCCGGGCAAGGTGCGCAGAGCGCAGTTCGACGAGGCTCGTCCAGGCGACCTGTCGTCGCAGGTGGGCGCTGACGCGGGCAACGAGCTCGTCCATCCGGATCGGCTTCGGCAGGAAGTCGTCGGCCCCGGCCGAAAGCCCAGTGATGACGCTGAACTCGTCTCCCGAGCCCGTCATCAGCAGAACCGGCAGCGTGGCGGTCTCCGCATGCGCGCGGAGGGCCGTGACGACTTCGGTGCCGGACATGCCGGGCATCCCGATATCCAGCACCACGAGGCTGATGCGCGTGGTCGACACCGTCTCGAGGGCCGCCTGGCCACTTGCCGCCTGGACGACCTCGAATCCAGCGCGTTCAAGGGCAAGAGCGATGAGACCGCGGCTGCTGTCATCGTCGTCCACGACGAGGATCGGCGCTGCGGAGGGGAGCTGGTCGATCACAGGGGCACTCCGGGCGCCTGCCGCGCGACGATGGCCTTGTTGACAGCCTGAAGGAGCTGGTTCGAGGAGGCGGGCTTCGAGATGAAGGTCGCGCCGCCTGCGGTGACGCGTTCGAGGTCGAGCGTCTCGGCCGTGTAGCCGGAGAGCAGGACCACCCCCATGTGCGGGTAGGCCTCCATCATCTGCTGGGCGAGGTCGATGCCGGAGAGCCGCGGCATGACGACGTCGGTGACCAGCACGTCGACCCGCTCGGCGCGCTGCGCGGCAGCGAGGGCCTCCGCCCCATCTCCAACCGCCAGCACCTCAAATCCCGCTCGCTCGAGGAGGCGGGTGGTCATCGTGCGCACCGCCGGGTCGTCCTCCACCACGAGCGCGGTCCCGACACCGATGGCGGGGCTGTCGGGAGGAACCGCCGCCGGCTCCACCGCTGCATCGACCCGAGGGAAGTAGAGCTTGAAGGCGGACCCGATCCCGGGCTCGGAATAGAGCCAGACGTGTCCCCCCGCCTGATGGACGATGCCGTAGGCAGTGGCCAGGCCGAGACCTGTTCCCTTGCCCACGTCCTTGGTCGTGAAGAACGGCTCGAAGATGTGCTCTCGCGTGGCCTGGTCCATCCCCGCCCCGTTATCGCTGACGGCAAGCACCACATACGCGCCAGGGGCCACTTCGAAGTGCTCCATCGTGTACCGCTCGTCGAAGGTGACGTTGCCGCTCTCGATCGTCACCGTCCCCCCGCCCGGCATCGCGTCGCGCGCGTTGACCACCAGGTTGACGATGATCTGGCCGATCTGGCCCGGATCGGCCCGGATGTGGCCCACCGCGGGATCGAGCTTCATGATCAGCTTCACGTTCTCGCCGATGAGCTGGTTCAGCATCGGCTCGATCGCAGTCACCGCCAGGTTGATGTCGAGGACCGTGGGGGTCACCACCTGCTGGCGGCTGAACGCGAGCAGCTGCGCCGTCAGGACCGCGGCGCGCTCGGCGGCGTCCGTGATCGCCTTGACACTGACCAGGGCGCCGTCGGGATCGAATGCGGCCCGGTTCCCGGTCGCCAGGTCCTCCGTCAGGAGCTCGGCATAACCGTGGATCGCGAAGAGCATGTTGTTGAAGTCGTGGGCGATGCCGCCAGCCAGCCGGCCGATCGATTCGAGCTTCTGGGCCTGCAGCAGCTGGTCCTCCGCCGCCTTGCGCTTGCTGATGTTGCGGATGGCCGCGGTGACGAGGATCCCATCGGCGCTTTCGAGCGGGCTCAGCATGATCTCGATCGGGAACTCGCTCCCGTCCTTGCGTTTCGCAACCAGCTCGATGCCGGTGCCGATCTGCTGGGCCAGCGCGTCTGCGGCCGAGCGCAGGTCGTCGGCGATCAGCCGCTCCGCGAAGCCCTCCGGGATGATGTTGGTGACCTGCTGGCCGACCAGCTCGTCGCGGCTGTAGCCGAACTGATTCTCGGCCTGGAGGTTGAGGAGCACGATCTCGCCGGCCTGGTTGACCACCACCATCGCATCGGGGGCCGCCTCGAGCAGTCCGCGGTAGCGGGCTGACTCGTTGCTCGCCTCCTCGCCGCCGTTGCTCAGCCGGTCTGGGATGTCCGGATTTCGCGCGCGACGAGGTTGGGCGGGTTTACGGGCGTTTGACCGACCCCCTCCTGACGACGATGCCATTGCCTTGGACCGGATTCCTTCCCAAGCGACTGGCCGACGACGAGCGGTCGCCCGCCACGGATGTCTGCCGCTGGAGCAGGAAATGTCGCCTGACAGCGAAATCAAGACATAGTTGTACACCTTGTACACCCCCGGTGATGGAACCGTGCATCTCGATCGGGCTCGGCGGCTCGAACACGACGTCACTGTCACCTTTCGTGCCCCATCCGTCCCTGTAGGGGCATAGTGGCAATGGTGGCGACGTCCGTGACTGCAGCCAGCGAGGTCGAGTCGGTCTACCGGCAGGACGGGGATCGCCTGTGGCGCGCCCTGTACGCCTTCGCCGGCGACGAAGACGTGGCCTCCGACGCGGTGGCCGAGGCCTTCGCCCAGGCGCTGCGCCGCGGCTCTGAGATTCGGGACGTGCGCAATTGGGTCTGGCGCTCGGCCTTCCGGCTCGCGGCCGGTGACCTGAAGCGCCAGTCGAGCCTGTCGCGCGGACCGCTGCCCGAGGGCTCGTTCCACGACCCCCATCCCGACGAGCAGCTCCTCGACGCGCTCCAGGGGCTGACTCCGCAGCAGCGCGCCGTCATCGTGCTCCACTACTACGCCGACTGCCCGGTGCGCGAGATCGCTCGTCGCACCGGCATGAATCCGCTGGCCGTCCGCGCGCACCTGAGCCGCGGCCGGAAGCATCTCCGCGTCCTGCTGGGTGACGAGCGATGACCGATCTGCAGACCCGTTTCAAGACGCTCGACACGCTGTCGGCGCCCGAACTCTGGTATCACATCGAGGAGCGCGCTCTCGCCATGCAGCCTACCCGTCGACGCAGTTCCTGGGTCCTGGTGGTGGTGATGCTGCTGCTGGTGCTGGCCATCGGTGGGGCGGTGCTGGTCGGCTCCGGCGTCATCAAGCTGCCGGCGGTGGTGGATGCTTCCGCCAGCCCCTCTGCCTTGGCGCAGGAGTCGAGCGCGGCAACTTCGAGTCCGGTCGAGGTGGTACCCGCCTCGTGGACGGCGACCGGGAACATGATCGAGGCGCGCGACGGCCACACCGCGACGCGCCTGCAGGATGGTCGCGTGTTGGTGGCCGGCGGCACCGGCTCACCCACCAGCGAGTTCTCCATGAACTTCCTGGCCTCGGCCGAGATCTACGACCCGAGCAGCGGACAATGGTCTTCAACGGGGCCGATGACCGAGGCGCGCGCTGCTCACACTGCCGTGCTGCTGTCGGATGGCAAGGTCCTAGTCGTGGGGGGCAGCGTCTGCAGCGACTTCGACGGCTGTCCGCTCTTCTCGGCTGAACTGTATGACCCGATAACGGAAACGTGGACCGCCACGCAGCCCACGACCGCGGGCGGGCCGGCTCGCACGGCAACCCTCCTAGGTGATGGCACGGTGCTCGTGGTTGGCGGATCCATCGGTAGCCTGTCTGTGGGCGACCTGGAACCCATCGGTGTGGGCGAGCTGTACCACCCCGACACCGGGGAGTGGACCCCCACCGGCGCGATGGTCCAGCCTCGCGAAGGCCATACCGCTACTGCGCTGGCCAACGGCAGCGTGCTTGTGGTGGGCGGTACTGAAACCGGCGAGGTGTACGACCCGAGCACCGGCCAGTGGACCGCCACTGGCGCCATGGCCGGGGTCCGCGTAGGTCATTCGGCCGCGCTGCTGCCCGACGGCACGGTGCTTGTCGCGGGCGGAATGGGCGGCACCGGCGCACTGGCCCTCGCAGAGCTCTACGACCCCGAAACCGGCCGATGGACCCCCACGGGCGACATGGTCGAGGGTCGCATCTACCACAAGGCCACGGCGCTGGCCGACGGCAGGGTGCTGGTCACCGGCGGCATCGACAGCGTGATCGATGCGGGGAACTTGCGGACATCGGCAGAGGTCTACGACCCGGCTACGGGGCAATGGACGCTCACCGAAAGCATGGCCGTCGTCCGCAATGCATACACCGCGACGCTGCTCGCGGACGGCACCGCGCTCGTGGCGGGCGGCAGCGCCAACGGCAGCGTCTTTGCCGCAGCCGAGCTGTACGACCCGGGCAGCGGGACCTGACATGCTGGATCGGGTGAGGAGTAACCCGCGCCTGGTGACCGCGGTCGTCGCGGGAGGATCCGTGGTGGTGCTGGCCGTCGCCATCGGGCTGGCGTTCGCCGTCTTCCGCGGGGCATTCGTGGCAGGGCACCCGTCCGCAGCGCCCACTGCTTCGGCCCAGGCTTCGTCATCGCCTACCGCCGAGGCGAGCCCATCCGCGATGCCTTCTGGCC
>Ga0209998_10000054_pt1 | contig 46941 bp, 47 predicted proteins | sample EndophyteCoNSPM_FD_187576 | JGI IMG/M metagenome (GOLD analysis project Ga0209998, IMG submission 187576) | Arabidopsis thaliana rhizosphere microbial communities from the Joint Genome Institute, USA, that affect carbon cycling - Endophyte Co-N... | ecosystem: Host-associated > Plants > Roots >... | reverse complement strand
CGCTCCTGCATCCACCGCACCGCGAGCAGATCCTCGAACGCCACGAACGCGCGATTGCGGATTCCGTAGTGCGACACGCCGAACCGCCGCGCGCGGTGGCCCACCGGCAGCTCGAGCACGCGGCAGCCGGCCATCCGCAACAGCGTGGGCACGAAGCGATGGAAGCCGCGGAAGCGCGGCAGGCAGGACAGGCAGCCGTGCCGCAGCACGCGCAGCGTGCACGCGCTGTCGTGCACGCTCTCCCGCGTGACCGCGTTGCGCACGCCGTTGGCGATGCGGGAGGAGATGCACTTCAGCCAGGGATCGTCGCGGCGCTGCCGCCAGCCGGTCACCGCGTCGTAGCCCTCGAGGGCGTCGAGCATGCGGGGAATGTCACGCGGATCGTTCTGCAGGTCGCTGTCGAGCGTGATGACGATGCGCCCGCGCGCCCGCGTGAAGCCCGCGTCCAGGGCGGCCGAGAGCCCGGCGTTGGCCGCGAGGCGGATCAGGCGGACGCGCGAATCGGCCGCGCGGAAGGACCGCACGATGTCGGGGGTGGCGTCGGCGCTGCCGTCGTCCACGAAGATGACCTCGGCGGAGCGGCCCAGGGCGTCGAGCACTCCGGACACCTCCGACCAGACCTGCGGCAGGCTTTCCTCCTCGTTGAACGCGGGCAGGACGACCGACAGCTCCGGGGCGGCGACGCTCATCGCCGCGGGCCGAGCAGGACCATCGGATGGTTCCCGACCTGGCCGGTCAGCCGCACCTCCCAGCGCGACTCCGCGCGCGGCCGCGCCGCGGCCCAGGCCGCCTCCCGCATCAGCAGCACGTCGCCCGGCTGCGGGGAGGCCAGGAGCGTGTCCAGCTCGGCGGCGGTGCCCAGCTCACGCACCGGCCGTCGCAGGTAGAAGTCGTAGTAGAGATTCGCGTCGGGATACGCGAGCACCCGCTCGTCGGCCGAGAGCGTCGCGGCCATCGCGGCGGTGAAGCCGCGGATGTTCAGGCGCTCCGCGTAGCGCACCGGATAGCTCCATCCTTCGACGAACAGGATACCGCCGAGGGCGGTCGTCACCGCCAGAGTCGCGGCGATGCCCGAGCCGCGCCTGGCCAGGATGACGAGGGCCGCCACGAGTCCGCCCAGCATCAGGAGGCTCACCAGCCACCGTTCCCACCCGGCGGCCGGCGTGAACACATCGACGCCGAGCGCGCCCCGGCCGGACGGACCCAGAAGGCATGCGATCGCCGCCACCGCCGCGAGCAGCAGCGCTCCGTACGTGGCCGTGATCGCCCGGCGTCCGAGGCGGCCGCCCTCACGCGGCGCCCGCACCAGCACCTCGGCGACCAGCACCGCGAGCGCGGGCAGCGCGGGCAGGAAATAGCGCGCGCGCTGCTCGCCGGAGAGGCTCACCGCGACCGCGATGGTCACCGTCCACGCGAGCAGCGGCCGCCGACGCGGATCGCGGTCGCGCCACCACCACCAGAGGCCGGGAACCAGGAAGAGCGTCCACGGCAGGAAGCGGCCGAGGTTGTCTCCGACGGCGGCCAGCCGCGAGCCGGGCTTCTCGCGGAAGTACCACTCGCCGTAGTGCCCCACCACCACGCCGCCCACGTAGCTCCGCTCGGTCTGCAGCAGGTAGAGCAGCACCCACGGCAGCGTGCACAGGGCGAGGAGGCCGAGGCCCATGGGCAGGCGCAGCCAGCGCAGCCCGCGCCAGCCGTCCTCGATCAGCACCACCGCCAGGGCCGCGGCCAGCCCCATCAGCGCGGCCGGGCCCTTGGTGGCGAGCGCGCCGGCCAGGCAGAGGTAATAGCCGGCGAGCAGGCGGCCGGGCGACGCGGCCTGTCGCGCGCGCAGCAGGAAGTAGAGCGCCCAGGCGAGCCACGCGGTCAGCATCATGTCGGAGAGGACCTGGTGCGACATGAAGTAGAAGAACGGCGCGGTGGCGAGCACCAGGCCCGCGGTCAGCCCGATGTCCACCTCCCACTGCCGGCGTCCGAGGGCGACCACCGCGAGCAGCGTCACCAGCGCGCACAGGATCGAGGCCAGCGGGGCGGTGGCGTCGTCGACCACCCCGAAGGGCAGCGCGAGGAGGCCGACCGTCCAGAAATAGAGCGGCGGCTTGTTGAGGTAGATGACGCCGCGGACGCGAGGCAGGAGCCAGTGGCCGTGCTCCACCCCCTCGCGGGCGAGGAGCGCGAAGCGGGCCTCGTCCTGGTTGGCCAGCGGACGGCGCCCGACGGGTAGGCTGAACACCACCAGCGACGACACGAGCAGCAGCGCGAGCAGCGCGGCGGCCCGGCGACGGCTCAGATCACCCCCGCCCGTCGCGCCTGCTCCGCGATCTTGCGGGCGCGGGTGAGATGGGGCATGTCCATCATCTGGCCCTTCCAGGCGAAGGCGCCCGCGCCGCGGCGGGCGTGCTCCTCGAACGCGGCGATGAGGGCGACCGCGTCCTCCGCGTCGGCCTTCGACGGGGTGAACGCGGCGTTGATCACCTCGATCTGGCCCGGATGGATCGAGATCTTGCCGCTGAAGCCCATCGCCACGCCCTCGAGGCACTCGCGCCGCAGGCCGTCGAGATCGGGGATGTCGGTGTAGACGGTGTCGAGCGCCTCGACCCCGGCCGCGGACGCCGCCACCGCGCACATCACGCGCGCGTAGCGCGGGATGTCGAGATAGCTCCCCTGCGCGTCGCGCGTGCGCGGCAGCCCCATCGCGGCCGACAGGTCCTCGATGCCCCACGAGACCGCGGCGACCCGTGGGCTGGCCGCCGCGATCTCCTTGATGTTGAGCAGCCCCTCCGGCGTCTCGGTGGCGATCAGCACGAGCCGGGTCGAGCCGAAGGGCAGCCCGTGCTTCTGCTCGAGGGCATCGAGGCGATCGGTCACCCGACGGACGTCCTCGGCCCGGCGCGGCTTGGGCATCACGTAGCCGTCGGGGCGGCCCGCGATGGTCTCGGCCAGATCGGCCTCGGCGTGCTCGGTGAAGATGGGATTCATCCGGACCCACCGCTCGCGCCCTCCGAAGTCGAGGGTCTCGAGCCAGCGCCGCACGACGGGCCGGGTCGCCGCCTTGCGATCGGGCGTGACCGCGTCCTCCAGATCGAGGATGAGACCGTCGGCGGGCAAGGTGAGCGCCTTGGCCATCATCTTCTCGTTGCCGCCCGGGACGAAGTGCAGCGATCGGCGCATCGGGCTCAGGACGCGCGGCGCCGCATCATGGCGGCGCGGCGGCAGCGCATCACCACGTCGCCGTGCTGGTTGCGGGCGCGGTGCTCGAAGATCACCACGCCCCATTGCGGGCGCGACTTCGACTCGCGCTTCTCCACCACCTCGGTCTCCGAGTAGATGGTGTCGCCGTGGAAGACCGGCTTGGGGAACTCGACCTTCTCGAAGCCCAGGTTGCCGACGGTGGTGCCGAGCGTGGTCTCGCCGACGCTCAGGCCCACCGCGATGCCCAGCGTGAGCAGGCTGTTCACGAGCGGCTTGCCGAACTCTGCTTTCTGGGCCGCGTGGAAGTCGATGTGCAGCGGCTGCGGGTTCATGGTGAGGCAGGTGAAGAAGACGTTGTCGGATTCGGTGATGGTGCGCCCGGGCTGATGCTGGAAGGTCTGCCCCAGCTCCAGCTCCTCGAACAGCTTGCCGGCCATCGGTGGCCTCCTTGCCGGGTGGGCGGAGCGGGGGTCCTAGCGCGCAGCGGCGGGGACGGCGTCGAGCTCGGCGATGACCTGCGCGCTCGAGTCCACCCGGCCGAGCAGCCGCGCGAAGTTCTCGCAGGCCGCGTCGTGCAGCCGGCGGCTGGCCGCGCCGCAGCCGTCCTCCACGAGCAGGCAGCGGAAGCCCCGGTCGGCTGCGTCCCGTGCCGTCCCCTCCACGCAGGAGTTGGTGGACACGCCGGTGAACACGAGCTGCTCCACGCCCCACGCGCGCACCAGCCGCTCGAAGCCCGAGGAGTGGAACGCGCTCATCGTGGTCTTGTTCAGCACCGGCTCGTGCGGCCGCGGCGCCAGTGCGTCCAGGATCTCGTGCTCGCGCCGGCCCTTCGTGTTGCCGACCGCCTCCGCCATCGGGCGCATGTGCGGCGGCAGATCGCTGTAGTCGGGCAGCTCGGAGCCCACCGTGAGGTACACGACCCGGAGGCCGCGGCCGCGGAAGACCTCGAGCAGCCGCTGGATGGTCGGGACCACCACGCTCTCGATCCGATCGAAGCGCTCGCCGCCCTGGTCCTGGCGCCCCTGGTCCTTCAGGAGCCGCCCCAGCCCCTCGTGGCGCGATCCGCTCGCGTATTGCATGTCCACCACCACCAGCGCCACCCGCTTCGCGTCGAGATGGAACCCCGGGTTGAACTGCCCGGCGTAGTCCTTCACCCCCTCTCCCCCCAGGGGAGCGGGCCGGGGTGAGGGGCGCGCCGTGGACCCGGACATGGACAACCTAGCAGGCCGGACGCCGCAGCACGCCCGGATCGATCCGCCGCGACACCCACTGCCCGTCGCTCGGGCTGCCGAGCAGGCGTCCCCGCTCGGCGATCACCTTCCCGCGCAGCAGGGTCATCACCGGCCAGCCCGAGACCGCCCAGCCCTCCCAGGGGCTGTAGTCCGTCACGTGGAAGTCGTCCTTGGTGAGCGTCTTGCGGATCGTCGGATCGATCAGCACCAGATCGGCGTCGCTGCCCGGGGCGATCACGCCCTTCTTCGGGTAGAGGCCCATGATCCTGGCCGCGTTCGTCGCGGTGATGTCGGCGAAGCGGGTCAGCGACATGCCGCGCTTCACCACGCCCTCGGTGAAACCGATGCCGATCCGCGCCTCCGCTCCCACGTTGCCGCCGGTGACGTCCTCGATCGTGCGCCCCCGGAGCTTCAGCTCGAGGCTCGTCGGGTACTCGTCGGTGGCGAGCGTCGAGAGCCCGTCGTGCACCAGTCCGTTCCAGAGGGCCTGCTGGTCCTCCGGGAACTTCAGCGACGGATAGGTGTGCGAGCAGAAGCCTCGCGGGGTCTTGTAGTACTCCGCGTTGAAGCAGGCGTACTGGTGAAGCGTCTCGCCGTAGACCGGCAGCCCCTGCGCGCGAGCCTCCGCGACCGTCTCGACGCCTTCGCGCGCCGAGACGTGCACGAAGTACACGCCGGCGCCGCTGGCCCTGGCGAGCGCCACGGTGCGGCGGAAGGCGAGCAGCTCGGAGAGCTTGGTGTGCACCAGGTGGAGATTCGTCCCGTCCATCCGGCCTTCCTCGCGGAAGCGCTCGTAGTTGAACTGGACCAGATCCTCGTCCTCGCCGTGCACGACCATGATCCCGCCCGCCTTCGCGACCTTCTCCATGGCGAAATGGATGCGGCCGAAGTCGATGCGGTTGCCCGACCGCTTGGGATGCGGCGGCAGCACGTTGGTGGTGAAGACCTTGAAGCTCGGATGGCCCGCCTGGATCGCCTCGCCGATCTGGTCGAAGACGCGGATGGGCAGCGCGCCGGCCAGGGTGATGTGGAACGCGTAGTCGACGTAGGAGTTGCCCTTCCACCGACTGGCGCGCTGCTCGATCACCGGCTGGATATCGCCGCCCGGCCGCACGTAGGCGAAGTCGATATGGGTGGTGGTGCCACCGCACGCCATCCCGCGGGTGTCGTCCTCGGGCCCCAGGGTGATCGCGGGCTCCTCGGGATGCGACATGATCCCGTGGGCCAGGTGCGCGTGAGGCTCGACGCCCCCCGGGGAGACGATCAGGCCGGCCGCGTCGATGACGCGCGCCGCATCGGTGGGCAGCGTGCCGGGCGCGGCGACCACCGCGATCTGCTCGCCGCGCACGCCCACGTCCCAGAGGCCGGCGCCCTGCGGCGTGATCACCTGCCCGTTGCGGATCACCAGGTCGAGCACGAACGGAGCCTAGCCCAGGTCCCGCGGGTCGTCAACGACCGGACGCACGCGCCGTCATTCGACGACCTTGTCGGCCCTGGCGAGCAGCGACGCCGGGATCGTCAGGCCAAGAGCCCGGGCCGTCTTCAGGTTGATGACGAGCTGGAACTTGCTCGGCCGCTGGATGGGAAGATCCGCCGGCCGCGCACCCTTCAGGATGCGATCGACGTACTGCGCGGCCTGACGGTACATCCCCAGGAGATCCGGCCCGTAGCCGAGCAGTCCGCCCGCGTCGGCGAAGGCCGGGAAGATGCTCGCGGCGGGAAGCCGGTGGCGCTGCGCCCCCTCCGCAATGTGGGCCCGCGCCGCGAAGACGTCGGGCGACGTCAGGACCAGGAGCGCCTGGGGACGTGCCTTCATCGCGCGCTCGACCACGTCGGCCAGGTCGGCGGCCGATCGGATCGGGACCGGGATCAACGTGATGCCGGCGGTCTGCGCGGCCGCCTCCGCCGCCCGTAGCTGAGGGCCGCTGACTCGCTCGTCCCACAGCACGGCGAGCCGGGCCAGGCGCGGCACCGCCTCGCGCAGGAGCTCGATCTGCTTGCCCGCCAGCTCGGGCAGGTCGAGGAAGATGCCGGTCACGTTTCCACCCGGGCGGGCCAGGCTGGCGACGAATCGGCCGGCCACGGGGTCGCTCTCCAGATCGATGGCAACGATCGGGATCGTGGTGGTCAGGCCCAGCCCCCGAGCCAGCCGGAACGGACCGGGGAGTACCAGGCAAGCCGGCGCCTGCCGCACGATCGCCTCGATATCACCGGCGCCGTCCTCCGGCGCTCGGCGCCAGTCGATCACGATGTTACGCCCGTCCTGGTAGCCGAGGTCCCGGAGCCCGCCGACGAATGCGTCGCGGGTCGCTGGAACCGTCGTCACGAGCGCCACCCGGGGCCCCGGATCGGCGGCACCGGCCGGCCCAGGCGGCAGCGACATGATCGTGAGCGCAAGCCCGATCGACCGCGCGACCGGACCAGCGGCCATCACGGCAGTGCGGGCCGGCGGCGATGCCATGCCGTCGCGGACTCGTAGGCGTGGCCCAGGCGCAGCAGCGTGGCTTCATCGAACGGGCGGCCCACGAGCTGGAGGCCGAGCGGCCGGCCGTCGGCGGACGCGCCGCACGGCAGCGACAGCGCAGGCAGGCCCAGCGCGTTGAACGGCCGGGTGAGCCGGGAGAAGCGGCCCATGCGACGGATGACGTCGGCGGCGCTCCCCGCCTTGGCGGCGGCCAGCGCGGGGGACGGCTCGGGAATGGTCGGCGTCGCCAGCACGTCGATCCGCGAGAAGACGTCGTCGATGAACTCGCGCGTGAAGCGGGCGCGCAAACGCTGGCCCTGCAGATACTCCGAGGCGGTCACGGTCAGCCCCGGCGCCATCCGGTCACGCACTGCCGGCTGCAGCTCGCCCGGTCGCTCCTTCAGGATGCGCGAGTGGATGACCGCGGCCTCCGCGCGCACCATCACGTTGCTGCAGGCGGCCACCATGGGGCCGGGATCGGGCACCGCGACGGCTTCGACGGCCGCCCCGAGCCCCCGCAGCGCCGCGACCGCCGCGTCCAGCGCGCGCGCGACCTCGGTATCGAGTCCCTCGGTGTAGAAGCCGCCGGCCACGCCGATGCGCAGACCCTTCGCGCCGCCCTCCAGCGCGGCCAGGTAATCCGGCACCGGCCGACGGCTCGACGTCGCGTCGAGCGGGTCGTGCCCCGCGATCACGCCGAGCAGGAGCGCGGCGTCGCGCACCGTGCGCGCCAGCGGGCCCACGTGGTCGTACGACCAGGACAGCGGCATCACGCCGGCGCGGCTGACTCGCCCGTAGGTCGGCTTGAGCCCGACGAGCCCGCAGCACGCGGCGGGCAGGCGGATGGACCCGCCGGTGTCGGTGCCGAGCGCGGCCGCGGCGAGGCCGGCCGCCACCGCGGCGCCCGAGCCGCTGCTGGAGCCGCCCGAGACGTGGCCGAGGCGCCAGGGGTTCTGCACGTCGCCGTGGTGGGCATTGTCGCCGAAGGGACCGAGGGCCAATTCGGTCATGTTGAGCTTGCCCAGCGTGAGCGCGCCCGCCGACCCGAGGCGCGCGACCGCGGTGCACGGCGGCGCGCCCACGAAGTAGTCGGCGGTCTTCGTGCCGCACGAGGTGGGCAGCCCCGGGATCAGGCAGAGGTCCTTGTGGGCGAGCGGCACGCCGTGCAGCGGCCCACGCCAGGCGCCGGCGGCCGCCTCGCGCTCGAGCGCCGCCGCCGCGGCGAGCGCGCCGTCTCGATCCACCGTGATGTAGGCGCGCAGCGTGCCGTCGAGCCGGGCGATGCGCTCCAGGTAGGCGCGGGTCAGCGCCAGCGGCGAGAGCTTGCCGGCGCGGATGGCGCGGGCCAGCTCGGTGAGCGTCGCGGCGGTCGGATCGGTCAGATCGAGGTCGGACATGGGCATCGCTCCGTCACATCCCGAGATAGGCGCGCTGCACGTGCTCGTTGTCGAGCAGATCTCGTCCCGCGCCCGAGAGCACGACGCGGCCGTTCTCCAGCACGTAGCCGCGTCCGGCGAGCGCCAGCGCCTGCCGGGTGTTCTGCTCGACCAGCAGCACCGTCGTCCCCGTCCGGTTGATCTCGCCGATGATGCGGAAGATCTCCTGGACGATCTTGGGCGCCAGCCCGAGCGAGGGCTCGTCCAGCATGAGCAGGCGCGGTCGTGCCATCAGCGCGCGGCCGACGGCCAGCATCTGCTGCTGGCCGCCCGACATGGTGCCGGCGGCCTGGCGCCGACGCTCGGCGAGGATCGGGAACAGGCCGAGTACGCGATCCAGGCTCTCGCGTCGGTGCGGCCGCGCCGCCGCGGTATAGGAGCCCAGCTCGAGGTTCTCCAGCACGGTGAGGCTCGGGAAGATCTTGCGGCCCTCGGGCACCTGGACCACGCCCCGCTCGACGACCGCGTGGCTCGGCAGCCGGTCCAGGCGCGCCCCGTCGAGCGTGATCTCGCCGGCGCGCGGGCGCAGCAGGCCGGAGATCGCGCGGAGCATCGTGGTCTTGCCCGCGCCGTTGGCGCCGACCACCGAGAGGATCTCGCCCGACTCGATGACGAGGTCCACGCCGGTCAGCGCGGGCAGGTCGCCGTAGGCCACGTCGATTCCGCGGAGGCTGAGCAGGCTCACCGCGCCTCCTCCACCGCTTCGCCGAGGTACGCCTCGATCACCCGCGGGTCCCGGGCCACCGCGGCCGGCGCGCCCTCGGCGATCTTCTCGCCGTGGTGGAGGACCACCAGCCGATGGGAGAGCGCCAGGATCGCGCGCATGACGTGCTCGATGATCAGCAGGCTCACCCCGCGGGCGTGGATGCGGCGGATCAGCCCGATGATGGCCTCGATCTCGGTCGGGTTCAGCCCGGACATCACTTCATCCAGTAGCAGGAGCCGCGGGCCGGTGGCAAGGCCGCGCGCCACCTCCAGGCGCTTGCGGTCGGCCAGCGTGAGGTGCCGCGCCGGCATGTCCCGCCGGGGCCCGAGGCCGACGAAGTCCACGATCTCGGCGGCCCGGGCGCGCGCCCCGGCGACGTCGCCCACCCGATTGAACGCGCCGACCATCACGTTCTCCAGCGTGGTGAGCCCCGCGAACGGCTGGACCAGCTGAAAGGTCCGCGCGAGACCGCGCCGGCAGATCGCGTGAGGCTTGAGGCCCACCAGCGAGACGCCGTCGAAGTGGATCGAGCCCTCGCTCGGACCGTGAAAGCCCGCGATGAGATGGAAGACGGTCGTCTTGCCGGCGCCGTTGGGCCCGATGAGCCCCACGATCTCGCCCGGCGCCACCGAGAGGTCGAAGTGATTGACCGCCACCAGCCCGCCGAAACGCTTGGTGAGCCCGCGGACCTCGAGCCCCGGACCGCTCACACCGCCCGCTCCGCGCCGCGCCGGCGGCTTCGAAACCAGCCCACGAGCCCGTTGGGCAGAAACGAGATGACGAGGATCAGGATGAGGCCGTACAGCATGATGTCGGCCCCGGCGCGGCCCCGCAGCAGAGCCCGCGTCACCTCGGAGATCGGGGTCAGCACGAACGAGCCCAGCAGCGGCCCGGCCACCGTGCCGGCGCCGCCCACGATCGCGGGGAGCAGGGCGCCGATGGAGATCGCGGGCCCGAAGGTGATGGTGGGATCGATGTAGGCGAAGTACTGCGCGTAGAACGTCCCGCCGAGCGCGGTGAGGAACGACGACACCGCCATCGCGCGCAGCTTGGTGGAGAGCGCGTCGACGCCGGCCGCCTCCGCCGCGTCCTCGTTCTCGCGCACCGCGGCGAGAGCGTAGCCCATCCGGGACCGCTCGATCACCCGCGTGATCCACACCGCTCCCATCGCCATCGCGAAGATGACGTAGTAGTAGGGCAGCTTCTCCGCGAACAGGAACATCGCGGGCGCCGAGCCGCGGTTCGGCACCACCAGGCCCAACGAGGAGCCCACCGCCTTCCAGTTCACCGCCACCACCCGCAGCATCTCCGCGAAGGCCAGCGTCACCAGCGAGAAGTAGGGCCCGCGCAGCCCGTAGCGGAACGACAGGTAGCCGGCGAAGAGCCCGAAGCCGGCGGCGAGCGCGCCGCCGGCCAGCATCCCGAGCCAGGGGCTCCATCCCCAGTGCAGCAGCAGCAGGGTCGAGGTGTAGGCGCCGATCCCGAAGAAGGCGGCGTGGCCGAACGAGAACTGCCCGCCGTAGCCGCCGAGGATGTTCCAGCACGCGCCGAGGTAGCCGAAGAAGAGGATGCTGATGAGGACGTCGAGCGCGTACTTGGGAAGGAGCGGAGGCACCGCGACCAGGGCGGCCAGGCCGACGCCGAGGAGGACCCTAGCGGCCACGACGCGCGCCGAAGAGGCCCTCGGGGCGGAGCAGCAGCACGATCACGAAGAGGCCGAAGACCACGAGCTGCTTCAGCGAGCCGGGCAGGAACGCGGCGCCGAGCGATTCGGCCAGCCCCACGATGAAGCCGCCCGCGAGCGCGCCCAGGAAGTTGCCCATGCCGCCGAGCACCACCACCACGAAGGCCATGATGTTGAAGCTCTCGCCCACGTCGGGCGCCACGTAGAAGAACGGGGTGATCAGCGCCCCCGCCACCGCCACGCACGCGGAACCGATGCCGAACGCGACCCCCCGGATCCGCGCCACGTCGATGCCGACCAGGCGCGCCCCCTCCGGCTCCTCGGCGAGGGCGCGGATGGCCTTGCCCGCGTCCGTGGTGCGCAGGAATCCCCAGAGCGCGAGCCCGACCAGCACCGCCCCGCCCGCCGCGATGAGACGCGGCACCTCCACCAGCACGTCGCCCAGCATGAACGAGGCGCCCGAGTACCACACGCGCAAGGTCCGGAAGTCGCCCTGCCAGAGCACGAGGGCCAGGTTCTCCAGGAACAACGCGACGCCGAGCGTGAGCAGCAGCTGGTTGTGCTCGGCGGCGGCCCGGTTCGGCTCGATGATCACGCGCTGGATGAGCACGCCCAGCGCGAAGAAGAGCGGGCCGGTCACGACGATGGAGAGGTACGGATCCACCCCGAGCAGCACGAACAGCCAGTACGAGGTGTACATGGCCAGCATCATCACCGCCCCGTGGGCGAAGTTGATGATGCGCAGCACCCCGAAGATGAGGGACAGCCCGCTCGCGACCAGACCGTAGACGCCGCCGAGCAGCAGGCCGCTGACGACGGCCTGGAAGAAGAGCCAGGTCACCTCGCGGCGGCTAGCCCTTCCACTTCGGAACCGGGAACACCGGCTTGGCCTCCAGGAAGCGCGCCGGCCCCACCACCACCGGCTTGCCCCCCTGCACCTGCAGCAGGGCCGGGGTGGCGTTGACGTTCTCGCCGCTGTCGTCGAAGCGGATCGCGTCCTGGGTGAGGATGTGGTCGGTGAGATTGGTCTTGGCGATCGCGTCGCGCACCTTCTCGCGATCGGTCGAGGCCGCCCGCTCGAGCGCGTCCTTGAGCACGAACATCACCTGGTAGCCCTGGACCCCGTGGTTCGACATCACCGAGTTGTACTTCTTCTGGTAGGCCTCGAACACCGCGCGGGCCCGCGGGCTCTGCGGGTTGTGCCAGTAGTTGCCGTCGAAGAGCAGGTCGGTCAGCTCGCGGTTCTCCGCGATGAACTTGGGATTCGAGTAGGCCGCGTTGGCCAGCCCCACCAGCGCGTTGACTCCGATGCGCAGCTTGGAGGCGGTCTCCGCGATCAGCTTGGAGTCGCCGTAGTAGCCGCTGATCACGAGCAGATCCGGCCGGGCCGCCTTGACCTTGGAGAGCTCGGCGGTGAAGTCGGGGGAGCGCAGGTTGTAGGGCACGCGCTGCACGACCTCGTAGCTCATCTTGGCCGCGAAGGCCTCCACGTGGTTGCCCATGGTGGTGCCGAAGTTGCCGTCCTCGTGCATGATGGCCACCCGCTTGACCACCAGCCCCGCGTTCTTCGACATCTCGATCATGTTGCCGAGGGTGAGCGTGGCCATCGCGCGCGCGTTCGGCTGCATGCGGAACGCGTAGTGGAGGCCGCCCTCGAGCACGTTGTCGGCCACGGTGGCCAGCAGCAGGAACGGGGTCTTGTTCTTCTCGGTGACCTGGCGCACCGAGAAGGCGACCAGGCTCGAGAAGGGGCCGATCAGCGCGGTCACGTTCTGGTCGATCAGGCGCGCCGCCTCCGAGTTGCCGAGCTCGACCTTGTTCTGGGTATCGCCGGGGAGCAGCACGATCTTCGCGCCGCCGAGCGACTTGATGCCGCCCCCGCCGTTGATCTCGTCCACGGCCAGCTGCAGGCCGTTGAGGGCGAGCTGCGCCTCGAAGGCGAGCGGGCCCGTGACCGGCAGGATATAACCCACCTTGACCTCGCGCGCCTGGGCGCGCCCGATCGCGGGAGCGCCGAGCGCGGCCATGGCCCCGGCCGCGCCGATGGTGCCGAGGAAGCGGCGACGGCCGAGAGAGGGAGCATCGCAACGGCGCGGGGTATTCGACATCGTGTCCTCCGGAGGGAGATCGTGGGATCGGATGGGCGGGAGCCTAGCATCCTGGCCGCGCGATTTGCAAGGCGGCGTCCCGGTTAGTACGGGGGCGGGAGCGCCGGGCGGAGGCCCGCGCCCACCCAGGATCTCGCTCACGTGACCGCGCTCTGGACATCATGTCTCGTGGTCGCCCTGGCCGAGATGGGCGACAAGACCCAGCTGATCGCCCTCGCCCTCGCCGCGCGATGTCAGCGCGCATGGACCATCATGCTCGGCATCCTGATCGCGACGACGCTCAATCACGCGCTGGCCGCCACCGCCGGGGTCTGGGTCGCACGTCGCCTGCCGCCGGCCGCGCTGGCGTGGGCGCTCGCCGTCGGGTTCATCGCGTCCGGCATCTGGACGCTCAGGCCGGACGAGGCCCCCGAGACGTCCGCGCCCGCTCGCTGGGGCCCGCTGCTCACCACCGTCGTCGTGTTCTTCCTCGCCGAGATGGGCGACAAGACACAGCTCGCCACCGTGGCGCTCGGCGCCCGCTTCGTGTCGGCCGCCTGGGTGACCGCGGGCAGCACGCTCGGCATGCTGGCCGCCGACGGGGCGGTCGTCTTCGGCGGGTCGTATCTCGCCCGGCTGGTCTCGCCGGTGACGCTGCGCCGCATCGCGGCGGCGCTGTTCCTGATCCTGGGCGTCGCGGCGCTCGCGGGCGCGCTCCGGCTGTCGTGATTCGCGATTCATCCACAGCTATCCACAAGGTTTCCCGTATCCCCAGCCTGCCCACATCTTGTGGATAACGTCGGATCGAGCCCCAACTCCTGGGGGTGATACCACACCCCTACAGCGCCTAAAACGTGCATGTTGACAAGGGTTTGCGCATCGTATACAGTTGCCCCGTTTCCCTGCTCCCCAAACCCGTCCCCACGGAGGCGGACACGACCGATGATCACGGTTCCCGCGCACCGCGTGAAGCAATTCGGGGTCGAATTCTTCCAGGCGTCGTTCTCGGCCAAGGACATCGACCGGCTGGTGAAGTTCGAGGTGCTCGGGTACGGCGGCGCCGACCATGAGCCGCCCGCAAAGGGCAAGCAGCGAGTGAACCGCGCGCGCGTGAACTGGGAAGCGCTCGAGAAGCGCATCGGGGAGAGTGAGACCGCCTACCAGCGGCCGGTCATCCGTCGCAAGATCGACGAGCTCGTCAACTACTACCGCGACTGCAAGGACGCGGGCACGCTGCCCGCCATCCCCGGCGCGGTGATCATCACCTCCGAGAAGCGCTTCACGTTCACGCCGATGGCGAGCCAGCACGACCTGGGCCTGCTGCAGATCCCCGAGGAGCACGGGGTGCTGCGCGTGCTCGACGGCCAGCATCGGCTGCTCGCGCTGCACGCGCTGACCCAGGCCGGCGAGAATCTCGGCATCGAGGTGCCGGCGGTGCTCTTCGATCGGCTGGACGCGCGCCAGATCGTCGAGCTGTTCGTGACCATCAACGCCAAGCACACCCGGCTGAACCCCTCGCACATCGTGAGCCTCGCCGGCCGCAAGCTCTATCCGGATCCGAATCAGGCCCTCGCCCACGACGTGATCCGCTCGCTCAACGAGGACGAGACCTCGCCGCTCTCCGGCGACATCAAGATGCTCGGCACCGGGCGGGGACGCGTCTCGCAGGCCCCGCTCGCCGAGGAGATCGTGGAGTTCCTGGAGGCGGTGGAGAAGATCGGCGGCGGCGCGCGCATCAACGAGGTGCGCCAGCACGCCAAGCGCTTCTTCCTCAACTACATGAAGTCGGTGGCGGGCGTCTTCCCCACCGCGTGGGCCGGCCGCAAGTACTCCATCAAGACCGGAGCGGCCCTGCGCGCCTTCATCCGGGTGGCCCCCGACGTGATGGCCCGCGCGCGGGAGCTCAAGCGCGACGCCTTCGACTTCCACGCCATCCGCGAGGCGGTGAAGCCGTGGGGCGACCGCCTGAAGGACCGCCGCTTCGAGACCGAGGGCGAGTGGAAGAGCAAGCTCGCCGGCGGCACCCGCGGCACCGTGGAAGCCCTGACCCGGGAGCTGCGCGAAGCGCTCCGGAACTAGGGCGCGGCCTCGAGCCGGAAGTTCGCGCCGAGGATCTCGAAGGCCTTCTTCCCGCCCGGCAGCTGGGCGGTGACGCGGTCGCCGACGTTCTTGCCGATCAGGGTCCGGGCCAGCGGGGACATGACGGAGATGAGCCCGCGCTTCGGGTCCGCCTCGTCCGATCCCACGATCTGATACGTGGCCTGCTTGCCGTCCTCGTCCTCCAGCTTCACCGTCGAGCCGAAGGTCACCCGGTCGCCCGAGGTCGGCGGGTCGATGACCTCGGCGGTCCCGACCTTCGACTCCAGATCGGTGATGCGCGCCTCGATGAATCCCTGGCGCTCGCGCGCGGCGTGGTACTCCGCGTTCTCGCTGAGATCGCCGTGGGCCCGCGCCTCCGCGATGGCGCGCACGATGTTCGGGCGCTCCTTCTTGAGCCGTTCCACTTCGTCGCGCAGCCGGTCGTAGCCGACGCGGGTCATCGGGGTGCGCTGGATGCTCACGGCCGGATCACCTCGTCGCTCCGCTTCACCTCGGCCAGAAACCCGTTGAGGCTGCCCAGATGCGTGCGATGGACCTGGTCGTGAGGAATGACCTCACCGTCGGGCGCGCGCACGTCCATCGCGGCGGTGGCGTCGGACAGCAGCGTGACCTTGAAGCCCCGGTGCGCGGCCTCCCGGGTGGTGGTGTCGCAGCACATCTGGGTCATGAAGCCGGAGACGATCACCCGCTCGACGCCCAGCCGGCGCAGGTCGCTCTCCAGCGACGTGTCGGTGAAGGCGCCCGGCAGATGCTTGGTGATGACCGCCTCGCCGGCCGCCGGGATCACCGCGTCGTGAATGGCGAGCGCGGGACTGCCCGGTACGAAGGTGGTCGCCCCGGGCCGCCGGCTCTCGTGCACCACGTGGAACACGGGCACGCCCGCCCGCCGCGCCCACTCGAGCGTGTCCGCGATGCGCGTCACCGCCTGGGGGCCGTCGGGGAGCACCACCTTGCCGATCGGCGCGAAGTATTCCTGCTGGGCGTCGATGATGATGAGCGCGGTCTTGTCCATTGGAGGCCTCGGGATCAGCGAGTCATGGTCGCGGGCTGGCCGCCCACCTCGATCTTGGCGGCGGCGAGCCGGCCTCGGATCCAGTCTTCCCACGCGAGCGCCCGCTTCTGCTCGAGGACCTGCTTCTCCAGGTCCGAGCGCTCCTTCTCGAAGCCGTCCGCGGGCGCGGGCTGGCGTTCGAGCGTCTTGACCACGTAGACGCCGCCTTCCCCCCGCACCGGCTCCGCGATCTGCCCGGCCGGCGTCTGCACGGCGGCCAGCAGCACGCCGGGCGGGAGCGAGCCCCGGTCCTTCGGCGGCTCCGCGCGCGAGAACGCGGGCAGCGATCCGGTGGTGAAGCCTTCCGCCTTCGCGGTCGCGGCGAAGTCGCCGCCCTTGCCGAGTGAAGTGATCAGCGCCCGGGCCTTGTCGGTCACCTGCTGCTCGGCCCGCTCCCGCTTGATCGCCTCGACCACCCGATCGCGGATCTCGGGGAGCGGCGGCACGCCGGCCGGCACCTGCGCCACCACCTTGGCGATGAGATAGCCGCCGGCGATCTTGATCGGCGCCGACACGCCCCCCGGGGCCAGCCCGAAGAGCGTCTCGTCCACCTGCGGATCGCGGCCGGCCTCGGCGAGACCGTCGCCGCGCCCGAACAGCGACTCGTGCGCCTCGAGCCCGAGCCGCTTGGCCTCCGCGGCGAAGTCGGGGGCCGCGGCCAGCGCGGTCTTCACTTCGTCGGCCCGCGCCGCGGCGGCCCGCTCGGCCTTCTGGGTGCCGAGCGTCTCCTTGATCTTCGCGGCCACGTCCTTGAGCGGGGTCTTGCCGCCCTCGCGGATGTCGAGCACCCGGATGGCGTGATAGCCGAAGGGCGTGCGCACCGGCTCCGAGATCTCGCCCTTCTTCAGCGCGAAGGCGGCCTGCTCGAAGGGGGCCACCAGCTCGCCGGGCCCCACCAGCCCCAGCTCGCCGCCCTGCGCGGCGCTCGCCTTGTCCTCGGAGATCTCGCGCGCGAGCTTGGCGAAATCCTCGCCGCCGCGGGCCCGCTTGATCACGTCCTCGATCTTGGCCTTCGCCGCGTTCTCGGCATCGCTGCCGCCGACCGGCGGCACCCGCACCAGCACGTGGGCCACCCGCACGCGCTTGGGCTCCTCGAACTCGCTGCCGTGCTCCTTGTAGTAGGCCTCGACCTCCGCGTCGGTCACCGCCGGCGGCTGCTTGGCCGGCGCGACCAGCACGTACTGCAGCTTCCGCCGCTCCGGCTGGCTGAACTGCGCGGCGTGGGCCTTGACGTAGGGCTCGAGGTCGGCGTCGGCGACCTGCACCGCCGCCATCGCCGGCTTGAACTCGGCGTGGGCCCAGGCGGCGCGCACCCGCTCGTTGCGCTGCGCGTAGGCCTGGCGCACCTCCTCCTCGGAGACCTTCACGCCCTGCTTGATGATCGCCTCCATCTTGCGGCGGGCGAGCTGACGGCGCACCTCGGTCTCGAACTGACCCGGATCGAGGCGAACCTGACGCAGGACCTTGAGATACTCGTCGCGCGAGAACCGCCCGTTCTCCTGGAACTCCCGGATCTGCTGGATGGTGGTGCGCAGCTCGTCGTCGGTGACGCGGATGCCTTCCTTCGCCGCGCCCTGGATGACGATCGCTTCGGTCACCAGCTCGTTCATCACCTGCTGCGACAGCCCGAGGCGCTCGGCCATCTCCGGGGTGAGCCGCTGGCGGGCCATCCGCTCGTAGGCGGCCATGATGTTGGCCTGGGCTCGCTGGTAGCGCTCGCGCGGGATCTCCTCCCCGTTGACCACCGCCACCGCACTGCTCCGCGCGCCGGTGCTCCCGAACGGGCTCGTGCCGAAGTAGAAGAGCACGCCGGAGGTGAGGATGAAGACCACGATGACGACCAGGAGCACGATCTTCAGGCTCCGGGCGTATTCACGCATCACGCTGATCACTGCTGGGGCCTCCTCCGCGGGGTAGCTGATCGAGGCACTTAGCCTACCACAGCCCTCGCGGGGCGCCGGCGCGCCTCAACTCTGGGTGAGGCGCTGGAGCAGGGGCAGGAGGAAGTAGACCACGAAGGCCAGCGCGGCCACGTACATCATGGGCGCCACCTCCTGCCCCTTGCCGCGGACGACCTTGATGAAGCAGTAGGCGATGAAGCCCGCGCCGATGCCGTTGGTGATCGAATAGGTGAACGGCATCACGGTCAGGGTGAGGAGCGCGGGGAAGCCCTCCTCGAGGTCGGCGAACGGTATCTCGCGCACCACCCGGCTCATCAGGTACCCGACCACGATCAGGGCCGGCGCGGTGGCCTGCGCCGGGACCACCCCGGCGAGCGGGGCGAAGAACAGCGCAAGCAGGAAGCACGCGCCGGTCACCACCGACGCGAGCCCGGTGCGCGCCCCGGCGGCCACGCCGGCCGCCGACTCGATGTAGGTGGTGGCGGAGGAAGCGCCGGCCGCGCCGCCCGCCATCGCGGCAACCGAGTCCACGAGCAGGACGCGATTGAGCCGCGGCAGGCGGCCCGCCGGGGTGAGCCAGCCGGCCTCGCCCCCGATGCCGATCACGGTGCCCATGGTGTCGAAGAAATCGGACAGCATGATCGAGAACACGGTGACGACCGCGGTGATCACGCCGACCCGCACGAACACCGAGAAGTCGAGCCCGGCGCCCAGGCTGCTCAAGTCCGGCCAGGCCACCAGGCTGGCCGGCCACACCGCCTGCCCCGGGATCGGGAAGGCGCGGCCGCCGGTCATCTGATTGACCACGATCGCCACCACCGTGCTGGCCAGGATGCCGACGAGGAGCGCCCCGCTCGCGTGCCGCGCGGTCAGCCAGAGCGTGAGCAGAAGTCCGAAGATCGCGACCGCCACCGGCGCCGAGCCGAGGTCCCCGAGCGTCACCGGCACGCCCGGCGGCCCGGGCTTGACGATGCCGCCCGACACGAGGCCGATGAACAGGATGAACAGGCCGATGCCCACGCCGATCGCGCGCTTCAGCGCCACCGGGATCGCGTTCATGATCGCCTCTCGGAACCCGGTCAGCACGAGCAGGGTGATGACCAGCCCCTCCAGCACCACCACGCCCATGGCGGCGGTCCACGGCAGCTTCATCCCCGCGATGAGCTGAAAGGCGACGACCGCGTTGAGCCCCATCCCCGACGCGACCGCGAGCGGGTAGTTGGTGAGCAGCCCCATCGCGATCGTCATCGCGCCCGCGATGAGACACGTGGCGGCCTGCGTGGCGGGAAACGACGGCCCCTGGCCCTGCAGGGGCGGGACGCCGGCGAAGGAGAGGATCGCCGGGTTCACGAAGATGATGTAGGCCATCACCATGAACGTGGTGAGGCCGCCACGGATCTCCCCGCCGAGGGTGGCTCCCCTCCGGTGAAGCTCGAAGCAGCGCTCGAGCACGGGCTCAGTCGCTCTCGGGATCCGCCACCTTCGGCAGCGTCACGCCTTCTTCCGGCACCACCCGGCGGGCCACCGTGAGGAAGCCGGTGTGGGCGACCATCCGATGGAACGGCCGAACCGAGGTGCCGTCGATGTTCCACGGCCGCAGCAGCGTCTCGAACGTCTCGACCAGCGCGTAGCCGCGGTGGCGTCTGAGCGCCTCGGTCAGCTGATGGGACTGGATGATCGTCGGCACGTACGAGAGAAAGATGCCCCCCGGCCGCAGCACGTTGGCGACCGGATCCACGAGGCGCCAGGGCTCGGGCAGATCGAACACCGCCCGATCCACCGGCTCCTCCTCGGGCAGCCCGTCCTCCACCGGCCGGATCCGCACGGTGAGCGTGGTGACCTCGCCGAGCCGGGTCTGGATGTTGGCCAGCGCGCGCCGGCAGAAGTCCTCGCGCTGCTCGTAAGAGACGACGCGGCCCTCCGGCCCCACCGCGCGCAAGAGGGCCAGGGTCAGCGCGCCCGAGCCCATGCCGGCCTCGAGCACCCGCGCGCCCGGGAAGATGTCGGCCCAGAACATCACCATCGCCAGGTCTTTCGGGTAGATGACCTGGGCGCCACGCGGCATGTCGAGCACGTACTCGGCCAGCGTCGGGCGCAGGGCGAGATAGCGCGTGCCCTTGGACGTGCGCACCCAGGAGCCGTCGGGCTGCCCGATGATGGCATCGTGCGTCACCCAGCCGCGGTCGGAATGGAAGGTGTCGCCCTTCCGCAGCAGCAGCAGATGACGCCTGCCGCGCTGGTCGATGAGCAGGACCTGCTCGCCGTCCTCGAACCTAGCCGAGGTCACCGGTTCTGGGATCCGGCAGGAAGAGCGCCGCCACGAACCCCGCGATGGGCATCGAGGCCGAGATGGCGAGCGCGGAGGTCAGGCCCCAGTGGTCGGCCACCCAGCCGAGCCCGGTCGCCCCGACGCCGCCCGCGCCGATGGCGAAGCCGACGATGAGGCCCGACGCGAGGCCCGGGTTGCGGGGCAGATACGCCTGGCCCAACACGACCGACATCGTGAAGGTGGAGACGAGCACGAAGCCGAGCAGCGCCAGCAGGACGAACACGAGCGGGCCGCCCCGGACGAGCAGAAAGCCCAGCGCGATCGGCGTGGAGAGGAGGAATACCCAGACCACACAGCGCCGGGCGCCGAGACGGTCGGCCAGCGGCGCGACGACGAGCGTTCCGACCGCGCCGGCGCCGAGGAACACGGCGAGCAGGGTGCCGACCAGCCGCGGATCGCCGTGGAGCACGTTCTCCCAGTAGAACGGCATGAAGGTGGTGAAGCCGAGCTGGGTCCATGAGCGGATCGCCACGACCAGGATGAGCAGGCTCATGGCGCCCACCATGGTGCGGGCGCCCGCGGCGGCCGCGCGGGCCTGGGCGACCGCGGGCGGAGGCGCCGACAGCCGCGGCAGCACCGCGGTGAGCAGGGCTCCGGCCAGCAAGCCGGGCACCAGCATGCCGAGGCTGCCGGCCAGCCCGAAGCCGGTGAGGAGCGCGGTCATGAGCGGCGGCCCGAGCGCGATGCCGATGTTGCCGCCGGTGGAGAAGATGGACACGCCGGTGGCCTTGCGATCTCCCGCCACCGCGGTCGCGGTGCGGTAGCCCTCGGGATGGTAGGCGGCGACGCCGAAGCCGGTGACCATCACCAGCGCAAGCACCGCCGCGTACGACGGGGCGAGCCCGGTGAACGCCAGCCCCACCGTGGACAGCACCACCGACAGCGGGAGGAGCCAGCGCCGCGCGGTCTGGTCGGCGAAGTAGCCGAAGAGCGGCTGGATCAGCGAGGAGGTCACGTTCGCGGTGAGCACGATCACGCCGGTCGCCGCGTACGAGAGATTCAGCGCGTCCTTGATGAACGGCAGGATCGCGGGCAGCGAGCCCTGGTTGATGTCGATGACCATGTGGCCCAGGGCGAGCAGGCCGAGCAGACGCATGTCGGGGCGGGCCCGCTCGGCCGAGGCCACGACCCCGGGAGGCGCGGGCAGGGCGACAGCGGGCGACGCCGGCTCGGGAGTCATAGGGGCCCTATGCTACCTCAGATGCCGAACGCGTCGAGGCCGGTGATGTCGCGGCCCACGATCAGGGTGTGGATGTCGTGCGTACCTTCGTAGGTGTTGACGGTTTCGAGGTTCAGCATGTGGCGGATGATCGGGTGCTCGTCGACGATGCCGGCGGCGCCGAGGATGTCGCGCGCCATCCGCGCCGAGTCGAGCGCCATCTGCACGTTGTTCATCTTGGCCATCGAGATCTGCTGCGGGCGCGCGCGGCCCTCGTCCTTCAGCTGGCCGAGCCGCCAGCACAGGAGCTGGGCCTTGGTGATCCCGGTGATCATCCACACCAGCTTCTGCTGCACGAGCTGAAACGAGCCGATCGGCTTGTTGAACTGGATGCGCTGCTGGGAGTACTGCAGGGCCCAGTCGTAGCAGGCCATGGCCGCCCCGATCGCTCCCCACGCGATGCCGTAGCGCGCCTGCGAGAGACACGACAGCGGACCCTTGAGGCCCTTCACCCCGGGCAGCTTGTTCTCCAGCGGGATACGGCAATCCGCGAAGGCCAGCTCCGAGGTGATCGACGCGCGCATCGAGAACTTGCCGTGGATGTCGAGCGTGCTGAAGCCGGGCGTGCCCCGCTCCACCAGGTACCCGCCGATCTCGCCGTCGTCGCCCTTGGCCCACACCACCGCCACGTCGGCCACCGAGCCGTTGGTGATCCAGAGCTTGGTGCCGTTGAGCACGTACTCGTGGCCCTTCTGGCTCGCGCGCGTCTTCATCCCGCCCGGATCGGAGCCGTGATCGGGCTCGGTGAGCCCGAAGCAGCCGAGCGCGGCGCCCGACTGCAGCGCGGGCAGCCAGCGGTCCTTCTGGGCGTCGGAGCCGTAGGCGTGGATCGGATACATGACGAGGCCGCTCTGCACCGAGGCGAACGAGCGCAGGCCGGAGTCGCCCCGCTCCAGCTCCTGCATGATGAGGCCGTAGGCGATGTTGTCCAGACCCGCGCAGCCGTAACCCTTGAGGGTCGCCCCGAACACCCCCATCTCGCCCAGGTCCCGGGACAGCTCGGTCGGGAAGCTGCCGTCGCGATGGTGTTGCCCCACGATCGGCAGGAACCGCGACTCGACCCAGTCGCGAACCGCGTCGCGCATCATCCGCTGCTCTTCGGTGAGGAGATCGTCGATGCCGTAGTAGTCGACGCCGCGGAACTTTTCCATGGCTTCAGTCCTTCTGGCCGGGGTGGCTCAGAGATTGGTGGGGTGCGCGGGACGGTCCTCGCCCAGCGCCTGCTCGAGCGCGCGGGCGAGTTGCTGGTCGTGCTCGTGGCTCATCGCGAAGATGCGGCACTGCGCGACCTTGCCCGGCAGGTACTTCAGCAGCTCCTTCAGCGGCTCGGCCGACACGGTGCGCGACGCCGCGTCGTACACGTAGATCTGGCGGTCCTGCATGCCGATCGGGTTCAGGGGCCGCGGGTCCTGCTGGGCCATGTCGATCTTGAACGGGAACCCGCGCAGGCCGGCGGGCAGCAGCTCGCGCACCCGCTGCTCAACGTCCTCCGCCTTCATGAAGCTCTGCCCGCGGCGCGGCTCGAAGAGGTCGAGCACCACCTCGTGCGACATGCGCCACTTGAGGCGACGGTCGAGGATCTGCCGCCACTCCCGCCCGACCGCCCGGCGGTCCGGATCGTCGGAGTGCTCCCAGCGGGCGACCTCCTCCAGCAGCGTCCACTCGGTCATGTTCAGATAGGGCTGCAGGTCCTTGTTGAGATCGAACGGGAAGACCATCTTCATGGTCTCGCGGAAGATCTCCTTCAGGTGCAGGTCGATGCCGCGAGTCGTGCGGTGATAGTAGACGTTGGTGTAGAGGTAGAAGCGGGCGTTCAGGAACATGATGAAGGCCTGGATGCCGCCGCGATCGAGGGTCAGCCCCTTCTCGCTGAAGAACGAGTAGTACATGATGCGCTCGATGTCGATGGGACCGACCGCGACCCCACACATGTAGGAGTCGCGCAGCACGTAGTCCATGTTGTCGGCGGTGTAGATGCCGGAGAGCAGCGGCTTGAGGTGGGCGAGCCAGGGGGGGTGCTCCTTGACCGGCACCGTGTAGCTCTTGCCCATCAGGTAGCAGATCCATTCCGGATCGATGTGCTCGCCCTCGTCGAAGGCGCCCCAGGGGCTGCGCCGCAGGCCACGGATGAGATCGCCCAGCTCTTCGCGAATGATGCGCTGGCCGACCTTCTCGTGGGTCAGGTCGAAGTCGGCCAGGAAGTTGTCGTCGAAGAAGTGGCCGAAGGGGCCGTGGCCCACGTCGTGGAGCAGCCCGGCCACCCGCATCAGCTCCTCGAACAACGGGGCGGAGGGCCCCTCCGGGAACTCCGCCTTCAGCGAGCGATGCAGCTGCTGCGCGAAGCGGCCGGCCAGGTGCATGGCCCCGAGCGAGTGCTGGAAGCGGCTGTGCTCGGCGGCCGGGAACACCCAGCGCGCCGACTGCAGCTGGGGCACGCGCCGCAGACGCTGCATCCACGGCGAGTCCATCAGGTCCTGCTCGGTGGCCTCGCCGGGCCGCCCGTCGGGCCGCGTGTAGAGGATGTACTGGTGGATGGGGTCGGCGATGAGACCGCGCCCCTGGTAGGTATCGACGCCTTTCATGAATAAGAGCCTAACCTACTTGTCGGAGGTGCGATAGAAACGGTAGCGGTCCGCCGGACGGACCGCGATGGCCTCGCGAGCGCCCGCCCGCACCACCGTCACTCGCACGTCCTGATCCATCGGCGACTGCCACAGCGCCCGGTAGAACTCCTCGCGGCTGGCCACCGGTGTCCCGTTCAGGGCCACGATGACGTCGCCGGGACGGATGCCCGCGGCCCGGGCCGGACTCATCGGATTCAGGCCGGAGACCGCCACCCCTCCCCGCACCGACTCGGTGTAGAGCCCGAGCCACGGTCGCGGCGCGCGGCCCATGACGCGGCCGTTGGCGAGGAGATCGTCCTTGTGGGCGAGGAATTTCTCGATCGGGATGGCGAGGTTGACGTGCGGCGCCTCGCCCAGGCGCAGCGAGGTGACGCCGATGACGCTGCCGGCCGCATTCACCAGCGCGGCGCCGCCGAACGCCGAGTTGTACGGGGCCACGATGAACGCGCGGTCCAGCATGTACTCCCACGCCGCCGCGAACGGTTGCACCGACTCGACGCGGCTCGGGGTCGAGACCAGGTCGCCGTCGTCGGTGACGCCCACCGTGCCGGTCACCTCGCCCGCGGCGACCGTCTTCGAATCGCCGAGCATCGCGGCGGGCCACGGCCCGCGACCCTCGAGCTGGAGCACGCCGACGCCCACCTCCAGATCGAGGCCGGTCAGCCGGGCCGACACCCGCCGGCCGTTGCGGAGCGCGACCTCGATGCGCCGGGCGTCCAGGAGCACGTAGCTCACGGTGATCGCGTAGCCGCGATCGGCGTCGAAGATGACGCCGCTGCCCCAGCGCTCGGTGCCCAGCGTGGCCGCCGACGGCCGATCGGCGTCCACCTCCACGCGGATGCCCACCACCGCGGGCTCGACGCGCCGGATCTGCGAGACGAGCGGGGAGATCTGACGCGGATCCGGGCGCGGGGCGCGGTCGGACGGCGCGGCGGGCGTCTCGCCGGGCAGGAGCAGGCCGATCAGGGCGACCGCGGTCAGCGCGATCCGCACGCGCGACACGGCGCTACCCGGTCGCGTACTGGCTCTGGTAGTACTGGCGGAACGCGCCGGTCTTGATCGGCCGCCACCACGACTCGTGGCCGCGGTACCACTCCACGGTGGCGGCGAGCGCGGCGTCGAAGGTCGTGGCCGGCGTCCAGCCGAGCGTCTTGACCTTCCCGGAGTCGAGCGCGTAGCGGCGGTCGTGACCGGGCCGATCCGTGACCGGCCGGATCAGGCTCTCGGGCCGGCCGAGCAGCGAGAGGATCCGCCGGGTCAGGGCGATGTTCTCGACCTCGGTGCTGCCCCCGATGTTGTAGATCTCCCCGTCGCGGCCGCGGCGCAGCACCAGGTCGATCGCCGCGCAGTTGTCGAGGACGTAGAGCCAGTCGCGCACGTTCCGACCGTCGCCGTAGAGCGGCAGCGGCTGGCCTTCGAGCGCGTTGGTCACGAACAGCGGGATGACCTTCTCCGGGTACTGGTACGGCCCGAAGTTGTTGCTGCTCCGCGTGATCAGCACCGGCAGCCGATGCGTCGTCCAGTAGGCGCGCACCAGGAGATCGGCGGCGGCCTTCGACGCCGAGTAGGGATTCGACGGGTTGAGCGGATCGGTCTCCCGCGCCGCCCCCTCCGCGATGCTGCCGTAGACCTCGTCGGTGCTCACCGCGAGGAAGCGACCCACTCCCAGCTCGCGCGCGGCCTCCAGCAGCGTGAAGGTGCCGGTCACGTTGGTGCGAAGGAAGTCGTCGGCGCCCCGGTTCGAGCGGTCGACGTGCGTCTCGGCCGCGAAGTGCACCACCGCGTCCACGCCCCGCATCGCCTCGCGCACGCGGGGGCCGTCGCAGATGTCGCCGTGCACGAAGCTGTAGCGGGGGTCGTGCTCGACGTCGCGGAGATTCTCGAGGTTGCCCGCGTAGGTCAGCTTGTCCAGGTTCACCACCGAGTCACCGGGATGCGCGGCCAGCACGTGACGGACGTAGTTGGACCCGATGAAGCCGGCGCCGCCCGTGACCAGGATCTTCATCCCCGCGCGATGTCCCAGATCTCGGGCCCCGCGAAGTCCCACGGCAAGCGCCCTTCCTCGGTCTGGTCGGGATCGGGCGAGAACTGCGTGTCGACCAGATAGATGATGTGGCCCCGCGACGCGGCGAGATTCTTCACCCCGTGGGCCACTCCGGGAGGAATGGCGAGCAGGCGCGAGGTGCCGTCGCCGAGCACGATCCGGCGCTGCGCGCCCCGGCTCTTCGAGCCCTCGCGCACGTCCAGCAGGATCACGAGCATCTTGTCGCCGGGCGGCACGAACCAGACATCGGTCTGGCGACGGTGCACGTGGAACGCCTTGATGGCCCCCGCCTCCAGCTCGCTGTAGTTGACCTGCCGGCACTCGAAGCCGGGCAGCGCCGTCGCCATGCCCCGCTGCAGGCGGACCAGCTCCATGAACGAGCCCCCGTCGTCGGTGAAGCGCTTCAGCTCGACCAGCTGCACGCCGTCGATCACCGGCGGGGGGCCGTAGTCCTGGAGCGAGAACGCCCGCTTGGCCGCGTCGGTCAGCTCGATCGGGTCGTCGGCCGCCATCAGAGCAGCCCGACCTCGCTGCGGTCGCCCAGCATGAAGTTGAAGGCGCGGGGCTTGGCGGTCGTGCGATAGATCGACACGTTGCGCCCGATGAGGCTCGACTCGATCCGGCCGCCCACGTCGGTCACGCTGGCGCCCTCGAGCAGGATCGAATGCTCGACCTCGCTGGCCCGGAGCACCACCCGGTCGCCGATCGAGGTGAACGGCCCCACATAGGCGCCCTCGATCACCGCGTCGCGGCCGATGATGGCCGGCCCGCGCACGGTGCTCTTGACCACCCGCGCGCCCGCCTCGATCACCACGCGGCCGAGCACTTCGCTGTCGAACACGGTGCCGTCGTTGCGCGGCAGCAGCGTGTCGAGGATGATCCGGTTCGCTTCCAGCATGTCCTCGAGCTTTCCGGTGTCCTTCCACCAGCCCTCGATCACGTGCGGCTTCACCACGTGGCCCTTGTCGATCAGCCACTGGATGGCGTCGGTGATCTCCAGCTCGCCCCGAGCCGAGGGCTTGATCGCCTTCACCGCCTCGAACACGGTCGGGTCGAACATGTAGACGCCGACCAGGCCGAGGTTGGACGGCGGCTGCTTCGGCTTCTCGACCAGGCGGATCACCTGCCCGTCGCGCAGCTCGGCCACGCCGAACTGGGTGGGATCCGGCACCGAGGCGAGCAGGATCTGGCAGTTGGGCTTCTCGTCGCGGAATCGGCTGACCAGCGGCTCCAGGCGCTCGCGGATCAGGTTGTCGCCCAGGTACATGCAGAACGGCTCGCTGCCGAGGAACGGCTCGGACACCAGCACCGCGTGAGCGAGGCCGAGCGGCGCCTCCTGCTCGATGTAGGTGACCGAGACTCCGAAGCGACGCCCGTCGCCCACCGCGTCACGTATCTCCTGCCGGGTGTCGCCGACCACGATGCCGATCTCGCGGATCCCGGAGGCGGCCAGCGCCTCGATGCCATAGAAGAGGATGGGCTTGTTGGCGATGGGAACGAGCTGCTTGGCCGACGTGAACGTGATGGGCCGAAGCCGCGTGCCACGGCCGCCGGAGAGGATTAACCCTTTCATTTCGCGGCCGATTATAGCAGTCTTAGCCATCCGCGCAGGCCCGGCCGGCCGAAGTCCTAGATCCGACCGGAATTGGTGGTATTATCAACAGCGCGAAATTGCAGGGACATCGGGTGAGGAGCGGGACATGAAGACGCTGAAGGAGATGCTGGCCGACGCCCGGCAGGTCGTGCCCGAGCAGGGACCGGCCGAGGTCAAGAAGCGGATCGATGCGGGCGAGCCGCTGGTCCTGATCGACGTGCGTGACCCGGACGAATACCGCGACGGCTTCATCGAGCCGGCGACCAATATCAGCCGTGGCTTCCTCGAGTTCCGTATCGGTGGCGCGGCGGCGGATCCGGCGACGCCCATCGTGCTCTACTGCCAGAGCGGTCTGCGCTCCATGCTTGCGGCCAAGGCGCTCAAGGACCTTGGCTATGAGAACGTGACCAACCTGCAGGGCGGCTTCCAGAAGTGGGCGCAGTCGGGTCTGCCCGTGGTCAAGGACCGCCCGATGAACGCCGATCAGATCCAGCGCTACAGCCGGCACTTCCTGCTGAACCAGGTGGGCGAGAAGGGCCAGCGAAAGCTGCTGCGGTCGAAGGTGCTGCTGATCGGCGCGGGCGGGCTCGGCTCGCCGACCGCGCTGTACCTGGCCGCGGCCGGCGTCGGCACCATCGGCCTGATGGACGGCGACGTGGTGGACGTCTCCAACCTGCAGCGCCAGATCCTCCACACCACCGCCAACGTGGGGCGGCCCAAGGTGGACTCGGGCACCGAGATGATTCGCGCCCTGAACCCGGACGTGAACGTCATCCCGCTGCCCACGCGCATCGACGTCGACAACGTGCTGGACATCATCAAGGACTACGACCTGGTGGTGGACGGCTCGGACAACTTCGACACGCGCTACCTGGTGAACGACGCCTGCTACCTCGCGGGCAAGACCAACGTCCACGGCTCGATCTTCCAGTTCGAGGGCATGGCCACCGTGCTGGCCCCGAACCAGGGCCCCTGCTATCGCTGCCTCTATCCGACGCCGCCGCCGCCCGGCCTCGTCCCCAGCTGAAGCGAGGCCGGCGTCCTGGGCGTGCTCCCAGGCATCATCGGAGTAGTACAGGCCACCGAGACGATCAAGCTGCTGCTCGGCGTCGGTGAGCCGCTGATCGGGCGTCTGCTCACCTACGACGCCCTCGGCATGCGCTTCCGCGAGGTCAAGCTGCGTCGCGACCCGAAGTGCCCGCTCTGCGGCGAGCACCCGACGATCACGGATCTCTCGATCCACCGCGGCGCCGCCGACGCGTGCGCGGTCGGCGACAACGGCCATGCCGCGGATGCGGAGACCGCCGCGGCCGCGAAGGCCCGCGCCTAGACCTCCGGGATCACGCTCCGCGGCGGAGCTTGATCGGGTACCTGGTCTCCCCCATAATCGCCCCGGGTATTGTCGTCAACGGCCCAGAAGGAGACAGCCACCATGCGTGCCATCCACTCGCTCGTTGCCGTCGTGACATTCGTAGCGCTTGCTGCGCTCTGCATCGTGGGCGCCCCCCTGGCCCAGCAGAAGCCTCCCGAAGAACCCGGCTGGGCGAAGGGCCGTCCGAAAACCGACGAGGCGATGAAGATGGCGCCGGTGCCAGCGTTCCCGGTCCCGACGCCGGTCGATCAGCTGCCGGTCAAGAAGTTCAAGCTACCCCCGGGCTTCAAGGCCGAGGTGTGGGCCTCCGGCGTGCTCGACGCGCGCGGCCTGCGCCAGGGCGAGAAGGGCAACGTCTTCGTCAGCACGCTGTTCGTCGCCAACAAGGTCTACGTGATTCCCGAGCAGGGCAAGCACGAGGCGAAGGCGATCATCGAGAACATGCCGCTGGCCGCCGGCATCGAGATCCACAAGGGCAGCCTGTACCTGGCCACGAACACGAAGATCATGCGCTACGACAACGTCGAGGCCAACCTCGACAAGCTGGGCGAGCCTACCGTCATCTACGACAAGCTGCCCGGCGGCGAGGACCACAGCTGGAAGTATCTCCGTATCAAGGACGAGAAGCTCTACTTCGAGGTCGGCGCGCCGTGCAACATCTGCGATCCGGGCGAGTGGGCCAAGATCTACCGCATGAACCTCGACGGGTCGGGCCTCGAGACGATCGCCTCGGGCGTGCGCAACACGGTGGGCTTCGACTTCGACCCGAAGACGGGCTACCTGTGGTTCACCGACAACGGACGCGACTGGTTCAGCGAGGAGCTGCCCAACGACGAGCTCAACGTCGTCACGCAACCGGGCAAGCAGCACTTCGGCTACCCGTTCTGCCATCAGGGCACCATCCCCGATCCGGAGTTCGGCTGGGGCAAGTCGTGCGCCGACTTCGTCAAGCCTGCGGCGCTGCTGGGGCCGCACGCCGGCTCGCTCGGCCTGAAGTTCTACACCGGCAAGATGTTCCCGGCCAAGTACCAGGGGGCGATGTTCATCGCGCTGCACGGCCCGTGGAACCGCACCAAGAAATACAACGGCGTCTACGTGGCGTGGCCAGACGGCAAGGGCGGCGCAAAGGTCGAGCCGTTCATGACCGGCTTCGTCGAGAACAACACCTACCTCGGCCGGCCGGTGGACTTCCTGGTGATGAAGGACGGCTCGCTGCTGGTGAGCGACGACCACGCCGGAGCGATCTACCGGATCAGCTACAGCGGCAAATGATCGAGTGACCGGGCTGGCCCGCCTTGCCCTCTGCACCGTGACCGCGATGGCGCTGGCCGCATCGGCCGGCGCCCAGACGAAATCGCGGAGCGGCGGCAAGGCGGCCAGCCCTCCCGCCAATCCTTACCCGCAGCGCTTCCAGGCGGTGTGCGCGGCGTGCCACGGCGCCAATGGGCGCAGCGACGTGCCGGGCACGCCGGTGCTCGCCGGTCAGCACTCGTTCTACGCGGCCACGCAGCTGTTTCTGTTTCGCGAAGGGCGGCGCAGCAACGAGGCGATGACCGCGGTGGCGAAGACGCTGACCGACGCCGACTTGCGCGGCTTCTCCGACTTCATCGGCACGCTACCGCCGGTGGCGCCGCCCGTGCCGGCCACTGCGCCGGACGCCGCGCGCATGAGCCGGGGCGCCGAGCTCGCGCAGAAGCACAAGTGCGTCTTCTGCCACGGCGCCGACCTCGCCGGCGGCCAGCAGGTGCCCCGCATCGGCGGTCAGCGGGAAGACTACCTGCAGATGAGCCTGCAGGGTTTCAAGTCGGGCAAGCGCCCCGGCTACACGATGGCGATGAGCGAGGCGGTCAGCCAGGTGAGCCCCGAGGAGCTCGACACCCTGGCGTACTACGCGGCGCGCTTCACGCGCCCGAAGGCCGCCGGTAACTGACCTTCCGCAGCGAGCCGGATTGGTGGCGCGCGAGATCGATTTGATCTGAATTAGACGCGTTGTGCCGGATTGACCTTGTTCACCAGCACCTTCGGCCTTCCCGAGCCACCTGGGCCGCAGGGTACAGCTCGGGAAGATGAAATACGTCAGGCGGGATCCCGGAGCCTCAGGACGTTCAGCGGCTTCACCGGCCTCGCCAGGCCCTTCACAGCGAGGAGCCCCATTTCCTCGACCTCCAGGAGATTCTCCACCTCCGGGAGGAGCCGGGGCGAGATCAGGATCTGGCCGGGCTTGGCCTCCCCGCAGAGGCGTGCGGCCAGGTTGGTCACGGTACCGATGGCGCCATAGTCCCAGCGCCCCTCGAAGCCGATGGCACCGATCGTGGCGAATCCCTTGGCGATGCCGATCCCGAGGTCGAGCTCGTAGCCCTTGCGATGCCAGCGGACCGCAAGCTCGGCGGCCCGGTCCCGCATGGCCACCGCCATCCGCACCGCGCGTTCCGCGGCGTCCGGCATCGGGAGGGGATCATTGAAGAAGATCATCATCCCGTCGCCCGTGAATCGCTCCAGCGTCCCCTCATGGGCCAGGATCAGCCGACCCATCTCGCCATGGTACTCGTGCAGCACCCCCATCACTTCCTCGGGCTCGGAGGTCTCCGCGAAAGCGGTGAAGCCACGGAGGTCGAGGAAGACGACCGTGACTTCCCGCCGGTGCGTCTTCAGAGGATCGTCTGCGCCGCCACGGATGATCAGGTCGGCGAGCTGGGGCGAGAAGAAGCGCTTCAGGCGGCCGAGCTGCTCCACTATCTGGTAGGTACGGGCGTTGTCGATAGCGGTCGCCGCCTGGTTGCCGACAATACGCAGGAGAACCTCGTCCAGCTCGTCGAAGGCGTTCGGCGTTCGGCTCTCCACCGCGAGGACGCCGACGAGGCGATCCTTGACGGTAAGGGGCAGGGCGAGCTGGCTCTGCACGTCCGTCAAGCCGGGCAGGACGGCCGGGGCCTCGGCGGGGCCGACCTCGCCAGAGGATTCCATCCGCGCCCGCACGGTCTTGAGGTAGCGCATGCTGGCGCCGATGTTCCCGATCCGCATCATCCTCCGGCGCTCGCCGACGACACCGATCACTCCCTCCCCCAGCCGCACCTGGGCGCCGGCGCCCTGCTCTGCGTAGCCGCGGGTCGCCGCGACCCGCAGGACGTTGTCGGCCACGTCCTTGAGGAGGATCATCGAGTGCGCGAACGCCAGAACGTGATCCATGGCCCGGAGGATGATCCCGAGAACCTCGTCGAGGTCCAGCGTGGAGGTGATCTCCGAGGAGATCTGTTGGATGATCCGGACCTCGTTGGACTTCCTGGCGAGGTCGCGGTTCAGCCGGTCGATCGCCTGCTGGTTCTCGGCGATCTGCTCCCGGAGCCCGGACGTATCGCTAGGGTCCGCAGACACTCTGGTCGGGCAGCCTCAGCGAGCCCTGGGGATCTCAGCCAGCGGGATGCGCTCCCCGACGGCCTTCGAGACGGCGGTGACCCGGAAGACGTCGGCAGCCCGCAGCTTGAAGATGCCCTTCATCCCGACCATGGAGGCGATGGCCTCGATCTGCATCTCCATGATGTCGAAGATCGGCCCGCTGGTCTCGGATCGCACGAACTCCAGCTCGAGGTCCCACGCCTCGAACGTCTCGGGGCTGATCACCCAGGCCATCGCCCTCGGGTTCTCCTCGAGGTTGCGCTTGGTCTTGTTGAAGAACTGGTGGGAGAGCGCGACGTGATCGGCGTCCACGTAATAGACCTGGGAGATCGCGCTCGCGTTCGGCGTGCCGTCGTGCGAGCACGTCACGACATGCGACGGGATCACGCCCTGCATCGCCGCCTTGATGTCGTCCGGTAGGATCGCCATGGCGCGCGGTGCTCCTGTCAGGACAGGAGGGTCCCAGCGCCCGGGCCGGGGGTCTGCAGGAACACCTGCTCCGCGCGAAACGTGATCGCCACACCCGGCGTTATGGCAAGACCCAGGGCGAGCGGCCGCGCAATCGCCTCAGGGTAGCCGGCCTCCAGGGCGGACTCCAGCAGCGCAGCGCGGCGGGCCTCCTGGCGGGCCCGGTCGGTGTCATCCGTAGGCCGGGAAGAGATGTACGTTCCCTTGAGCTGGTATGACTCGTGGCTGGCGAGCGCGAGGCCGACCGCGATCCGACCATTCCCGGTCAGGTCGCGCAGGACACGCCCCGAGCGGGCGGTGGGGACGAACACGGTCACCGTCTGCCGGTCGTCGTGGACCACTGCCCCGACCGCCACGGTGTGCGCGGGGCGGAGTGCCTCGTCCCGGCTCCCGATCTGGATCCACGTCGGGCCGTGCAGGACCTCGACCACGCGATCGGGAATCATGCGCTGGTCGATCCCGCCGCTATGCCCACCGCTTGCCCAGCTCCCCGAGCCCCGCCTTCGCCAGGTCGTCGGGGCTCATGACGACTCTGAACCGGCAGTCGGCGTTGAACTTCAGGAAGAATGGCTCGGCGAACCGGGGGATATCGGAGGGGCTGTCGAGCTCGATCAGCAGAACGGCGCCGCGGCGGCCGTCCTGCTCCGAAAAGTAAACTGCCTGCGGCTTGAGGCTGTCGAGAATCTTGCTCAGGGTGTCTCCCGCAGTCCCGGCCCGAACCAGGCTGTTGAATGGCTCGTGAGGGATGTCGACGTGGAGCAGCATCTTCATCTATCACCGTCCAGTGGAGAGGTGCGCTCTCGTCTGTTAATCACGGAATCGGCCCCATTCGGCGGATACCTGCCGCACATACTAGCGGAACCTCGGAGGGCGCACAAGATCGTGCGCTTCATGTGCACCGCCTAACCGAACAACCACGCGCCGTCGGGCCGCCGAAGGGAACGAAATGCTCGACCGCCCAGGCTCGGCCCAGGCGGTCGATTTCGGTGGTTGCGGGGCTGGATTTGCAGAATGCTACACGGCGCTCTCTACGTACGGCATCGATCTGGTCTGCTAGGCACTTGACGAAACTCCGAATTCCGGATTCCGCCGCAGGCATTCCCATCGGTAGCGGTACTCGTCCATGTTGTCGCGCTCCGTCGGCGCGCGTCTGCCACGTCCACTAGCAACTATCCGTCGGCTCCCTGCAACTCCCTAGAGGAGAGGAGGCTCCGGGTCAGCGTGTGCTGCCACGCGCCGACCGCATTCGGTACGAGGAGGTCGCGACAGATTTGCTTCAGCACTACAAGACAACTGGTTCTCGGGACCTCGTCGAGCCCTCCAGTGATTCGCAAGCTTCGGGAAAGCGGCGCTCCGCAGGGGCTCTTCGAGTGGGAGCAGTATCAGAAGGTTCGGCGGCATCTTCCCACCGATCTCCAAGTGGCGATCACCATCGCATACACATTTGGGTGGTGGATTCAGAGCGAGGTACTCACCCTGGAGCGCCGCCAGCTCGATCTCAGGGCAGGTACGCTGAGACTCGAGCCGGGCACCACCAAGTGCCGGCGTGCCCGAGCGCGTGGCCATGAAGGTCACGGGTCACAAGACCCGGTCGGTCTTCGACCGCCATCACATCGTGAGCCCGGCCGATCTCCAGGATGCGACACGGCGACTCTCGGGCATAACGATGGGCATAACAGACACTGATGTGAAGAAACCGAAGCGATTAAGTCCTTAGAATATTGGCGCGCCTGGAGGGATTCGAACCCCCGACCCTCGGCTTAGAAGGCCGATGCTCTATCCAGCTGAGCTACAGGCGCAGCGCGTAGTTACGATACACCAGCACCGGGCCGAGCTACCGGGCCGTTGGGAAGGCGGCTGCACCCTGCCGCAGCGGCTCAGAACGCACACGACTGCCGCCCCGGCTGCGCGCAGAAGCGGTACTGCACCGTGCCGGTCATCACGACCGCCTCAGCAGGCTCAGCGAGAACGACATGTCGTTCGTCACCGCCGCCTGGTGACAGATCAGGCAATCGCCGGGGAGCTGGAGCTTCAACGGCTCGGCGGTCAACGGATCGAAGCCGCCGAACGTCCAGTCCTGAGCCAGACCGAGCGCACCCGGCGAACAGCACACCCACCGGACACTCCTTGAGGCTGGGGTCTCGCCTCATCGCGTCCACCGCATCCGGGGAGGCGTACAGATCTCTCGACAGCCCGTCGACGCAATCGATGACCGCGTACTTGATCACGCGGTCTGGTAGCGCTGCGGATAGAGAACCGCGGGAGGTGACTGGGCCGCCGCCGACCCGATCGACAGCGCACCCACCAGCAACACCACGCGAGCCCACATGGTTGCCCGCCACATCCTACCTTCCCTTCGCCACCGAGCGCGAGTCGGTCCGGGGCCGGTCGCGCTCCTGACGCCTCGGCCGCGCGTCCTTCACCTGGTGCAGCCCCAACCCGGCCCCCCGCGGATGGCCCATGCCGCCCGCGCCCGATTGACCCTGGATGGAGTCACTTCCCGGTAAGTTCGTCACGTCTTGGCCTCATCCCGGTTGGCGAGGGTGCGTCATCGCGCGGAAACGGCGCTGGCACACGAAGTGCTCGGGATCTCGTTGCATGGACGACCGGACGAACGGTGGGCACAGGCTGGACGCCGATCTCTCGGGTGTCCACGTCCTGATCGTCGAGGACACTCCCGACTCGCGCGAGGTCCTGCGCGTCCTCCTCGAGTACTGCGGGGCGGAAGTTCGCACCGCCGAATCCGCCGAGGAGGGCAAGCGCCTGCTCGGGGAAGAGCGTCCCGATGTCATGCTGAGCGACATCGCGATGCCGGACAACGGCATCGAGCTGATCCGAGCCGTCAAGGCATCCGCGGACGAGCGGGATTTGCAGATACCGGTGATCGCCATCACTGCGTACCGCGATCGTCGCCCGGAGCTGCTCGCCGAGGGCTTCGACGAGCTGCTCGAGAAACCACTCGATCCGGTGATCCTGTGTTGCGCGGTGAAGCGGCATATTCACTGAGACAGGCGCAAAAACGGGATACAAACAGTAGGCACAATATGTGGGTTGACAGGCGAGCGCGCCCACGATAGGCTGCGCTCATCATCATTCATACCGGCTCGGAGATGACGACAGCAAGCGAGGGCGTGAGCGGCGCTCTGCCCCGAGAGAGCGTCAACCTCTCGGCCGAAGATCTCGTCATCGAGCTGCGAACCTCCCGCACCGATCTCGCCAGGCTGGTGGAAGCGGCCGTCCGCGACCACCCCACCCGGATCATCGTGCCCCAGCGCAGCGTCGACGCGTGGGAGCGCCGCGAGCCGGAGACCTGGCTGAAGGTGAGCGGCTGGCTCACCGCCCGCGGCATCAAGATCGTTCAAGTCTAGCTGGCTCCCTGCCTCGAACCGCCGAACATTCGTCGGTGAAGCGCCAAGCGTAGACTCGTGGTGGGAGGTGAAGTGGTCGGGGTGAGAGGATTTGAACCTCCGACTCCCTGCTCCCAAAGCAGGTGCGCTACCGGGCTGCGCCACACCCCGATGTCAGGCGGGAGCAGTATACGCTTGGCCGATCGGCGGCTTCAACTCCAGCGCTGCAGCAGCTCGCGCGCGAGCGCCATCGCGCGGCCCCGATGGCTCACCGCATGCTTGGCTTCCGGCGTGATCTCGGCGAACGTGGCGCCGAGCGGCGGGTAGTAGAACAGCGGATCGTAGCCGAAGCCGCCCGTCCCGCGCGGCGTGTCCAGCAAGACGCCCTCGACCATGCCTTCGACGGTGGCCTCGCGGCCGTCGGGCGCGGTCACCGCGATCACCGCGCGATATCGGGCGGTGCGCCGCGCGGGCGGAACGTCCGCGAGCTCACGCAGCATGAGCGCGTTGCGGTCCGGATCGGTGAGCCCTTCACCGCCGTAGCGTGCCGACAGCACGCCGGGCCGGCCGCCGAAGGCGTCCACCTCGATACCGGAATCGTCGGCCAGCGCCATCTCGCCGGTCGTGGCGGTCACCGCGCGGGCCTTGCCGAGCGCGTTCTGCGCGTACGACGCCTCGCCCTCGGGCGGGAGGACCACGCCCGGGTAGGCGGAGAGGTCGCGGATCCGGTAGGGCAGGTCGGCGAGGAGCTCGGCCAGCTCCCGGCCCTTGGACCGGTTGGCCGTGGCCAGAACCAGGAGCGGGTCAGAGGGTGAAGCGCTTGTCGCCACGCGCCTCGAGGGCCCGGCGCTGCAGCGTGATCAGCCGGGCGATCCCGTCGCCGGCCAGCGCCAGCAGCTCGTCGAGCCGGGCCTTCGGGAACGGGGTCTGCTCGGCGGTCCCCTGCACCTCCACGAAGGCGCCCGCCCCGGTCATGACCACGTTCATGTCCACCTCGGCGGTGGAATCCTCGACGTAGTCCAGGTCGAGCACGGGCCGGTTGCCGACCATGCCCACGCTGATCGCGGCCACGCAGTCACGCAGCGGCGAGCCGGCCAGCGTGCCCGTCTTCTGCAGACTGCCGATGGCGTCGGCCACCGCCACGAACGCCCCGCTGATGGCCGCGGTGCGGGTGCCGCCGTCGGCCTGGATGACGTCGCAGTCCACCCACACCGTGCGCTCGCCGAGCTTGGCCATCTCGACGACCGAGCGCAGCGAGCGGCCCACCAGCCGCTGGATCTCCTGAGAGCGGCCGCTCGGTCCGCCGCGCTCGCGCGACATGCGCGTGTTGGTGGAGCGCGGGAGCATGCCGTACTCGGCGGTCACCCAGCCCTTGCCCTGTCCCTTGAGGAAGGGCGGCACCTTGTCCTCCACCGATGCGGTGCAGATGACCTTGGTGTCGCCGAATTCGACGAGCACCGACCCCTCCGGATGGCGCAGGTAGTCGCGCGTGATCGTCACCGGCCGCAGCTGATCCGGCCGACGACCGTCGTGTCGCAGGTGCACGGGGCTCATCGCGGCGAGAGGCTCGCGGGAGCGGACCGGGCCGGCGCGCTCTGCGCGGTGCGCATCCGCTGGTCGTAGCGGCGCTTGTACTCGGCGAGCCCGGTGTAGATGGCGCGGGCCAGAGCTTCGCGATGCTCGGCGGTTCCCAGCTTCTTCTCCTCCTTGCGATTGGTCAGGAAGCCGATCTCGATCAGGATCGCGGGCATCGCCGCCCCGCCCAGCACGTAGAACCCCGCCTGCTTCACCCCGCGGTTGACCAGGCTCAGCGACTTGCTCATCGAGTCTTGCACGGTCTCGGCCATGAAGCTCGACTCTTCCTGGAACTCGGACTGCGCGAGGTCCCACAGGATGCTCTTCAGCATGTCGCCGCGCTGCCGCGAGCCGCCGCTGCCCTCGAGCTGGACCACGCCGTTCTCGACCGCGGCCACCTGCCGCGCCACATTGTCCGAGGCCTCGGACGAGAGGAAATAGGTCTCCACGCCTTCCGAGACCGCTTGCGGGTGGGCATTGGCGTGAATCGACACGAAGAGGTCCGCCCGATGCTTGTTGGCGAAGTTCGTGCGCTCGCGGAGGGGCACGAAGACGTCGGAATCGCGGCTCATGACGACCTTCACCCCGAGACCGGATTCGACCCGCCGCGCCACCCGCCGCGTCACATCCAGGACGATCTCCTTCTCCATCAGCCCGCTCGGTCCCACCGCGCCGGTGTCGTGGCCGCCGTGGCCGGCGTCCAGCACGATCAGCTTCAGCGGCTGCATCTGACCGCTGCGCCCCGGCTCGCTGCCGGGCTCCCGCGGCCGGTACACATCGAGCACGAGGCGATAGGGATCGACCAGCGTGGTGTGCTTGACCTCGCCGGCGGTACCCTCCAGCATCACGCGGAGCACCGCGACGCCGTCCGCCGGCTCGAGCCGGACCTCCTGGACGAGGCCGTCGCCGATCTCCTCGACGCGGGAGTCGCTCAACGAGAGGCCAGGAAGGCGGACCCGCACCTCCTCGTCGGTCGACACCACCGCGTAGGCCAGCTTGGCGCCGGTCTCGATCACGATGCGAGTGAAGCTCGGATAGGACCGGTAGCGCATCTCCTCGAGCGGCACCGATCCCTGGACGGTCCTGGTCTGCGGCTTGCGGCTCTCCGAGACGGCGACGACCGAGACGCCCGCGCTCAGACGCGGCAGCCCCTTGCTCAGAAAGTCGCGCGAGACGAGCCAGCTGTGGCCCACGACGCGCGCCGCCGAATCCAGCGCGATGGTCTGCCCGGCCACGCGCGCGCTGGACTGGCCCCGCACGAACTCCGCGGTGTGCTTTCCGATGGTGAGGGTCGCCCGATCTCCCTTCACGTGCCACGCGCCCTTGAGCATGGCGGCGAGGCGATCGGGGGCGATGTAGGCGGCGCCGTCGTCGGTGACGGTGATCGGGAGCGTGCCGCGGTTGCCGGCGCGGTCCTTGATCTCGACCGATTCGGGGCGCGCAGCGTGAGCCGAGCCGACGAGGATCCCCATCAGCGTGAACAGCAGAACGGCGGCGGTCAGTCGTCGCATCATGGCCCGGGCGCGCGGCACCGCCATTCTAGCAACGGAGCGCGGAGGCGGCGAAGGAGGAAATTGTGATAGGCTTCGCGTCCGTGGCGCTCCACCCTCTCGCGTTCGTCGGGATCGATCTCCCCGCGGTGCTCGCCGCCCGCTGATGGGCCAGTTCGGGATCGGCCAGTCGGTCAAGCGATTCGAGGACGTCCGGCTGCTGCGCGGCGAGGGGCGGTTCCTGGGCGACGTGAGCCTGCCCGGCCAGGCCCAGGCGGTCATCCTCCGCTCGCCCCACGCGCACGCGCGCATCGTCTCCATCGACGCGGCCGCCGCCCTGCGGGCACCGGGGGTGCTCGCGGTCTTCACGGGCGCCGACGTGGCCCGCGACGGCCTCGGCACCATGAAGATGACGCTCAAGCGCACGCGCCCGGACGGCTCGCCGATGTTCGCGCCGGCCCACCGGGGGCTCGCGGTGGAGCGCGCGCGGCACGTGGGCGACCCGGTGGCCCTCGTGGTCGCGGAGACGCGCGCCCAGGCCGAGGATGCGGCGGACCTGGTGCGCGTCGACTACGAGGCCCTGCCGTCCATCACCGACACCGGCCTCGCCGCGCAGCCCGGCAGCGCCCCGGTCTGGGACGAGTGTCCGGACAACGTCTCGAACCTCCACCAGGCGGGAGACAGGGCGACGACCGACGAGGCCTTCGCCAGGGCCGCGCACGTGGTGCGACGGCGGTACGTGATCACCCGCGTGCACGCCCAGTACCTGGAGTCACGCGGGGCGCTGGGCGTCTACGATCCCGGCGAGGACCGCTACACGCTCTACGCGGACGTGCAGTATCCGCACCGGGTGCGCAACGCGCTGGCCAGCAACATCTTCAAGATCCCGGAGCACCAGATCCGCGTCATTGCCGGTGACGTGGGCGGCGCCTTCGGGACCAAGGGCTGGCAGTACGCCGAGCACCGGCTCGTGCTGTGGGCGGCGCGCAAGCTCGGCCGGCCCGTCAAGTGGCAGTCCGAGCGCCGCGAGGCCATTCCCGCCGACGAGCACGCGCGCGACAACGTGAGCGAGGCCGAGCTGGCCCTCGACGCGCAGGGACGCTTCCTGGCCCTGCGGGTGCGGACCTACGCCAACGTCGGCGCCTACGTCTCCTCGGACCGCAACCTGCTCGCGACGTTCAGCAACATCGCCACCCTGGTCGGGGTGTACACGTTCCCCGCGGCGCACGTCGCGGTCTACGCCGTGCTCACCAACACCAACGCCACCGCCCCGTATCGAGGGGCGGGCCGGCCCGAGGCGACGTACGTCATCGAGCGCCTCATCGACGACGCCGCGCGCGAGCTGGGGATGGATCGCCTCGCGCTCCGCCGCGCGAACCTGATCCCGGCCTCGGCGATGCCGTATCGCACCGCGCTGGGCGTCACCTACGATTGCGGCGAGTTCGAGCGCTGCATGGACGCCGCGCTCGAGCTGGGGGACGTGGCCGGCTTCGAGGCGCGCCGAGAGGCGTCGCGGGCGCGCGGCCGGCTGCGCGGGCTCGCGGTGGTGAACGCGATCGAGCGGGCCGCCGGGCCGCAGCCCGAGTTCGCGGAGATCCGCTTCGCGCCGAGCGGCAGCGCGACCATCTTCATGGGCACGAAGAACCAGGGGCAGGGCCACGAGACCACGTTCAAGCAGATCCTCCACGAGCGGCTGGGGCTCGATCCGGCCGACGTGCGGTACATCGACGGCGACACCGATCGGGTGGCCTTCGGCATGGGCACCATGGGCTCGCGCTCGACCGTGATCGGGGGGACCGCGCTGTGGACCGCCGCCGAGAAGGTCATCGCGAAGGGACGCAAGATCGCGGCCCGTCTGCTCGAGGCCGCCGAGGCCGACGTCTCGTTCGGTGACGGCAAGTTCTCGGTGGTGGGCACCGACCGGGCGCTCGCGCTCAAGGAGGTGGCGCGCGCGGCGTTCCAGCCCGCCCAGCTGCCGCCCGGGCTCGAGCCCGGCCTCTACGAGACCGGGACCTTCGCGCCGAAGCAGGACACCTGGCCGAACGGCTGCCACGTGTGCGAGGTCGAGGTCGATCCGGACACCGGCGACGTGACGCTCGAGCGGTACGCGATCGCCGACGACGTGGGCACGGTCATCAACCCGCTCACCCTCAAGGGCCAGATCCACGGCGGCGTCGCGCAGGGCGTGGGCCAGGCCTTGATGGAGCAGGTGGTCTACGAGCCCGACTCCGGCCAGCTGCTGACCGCCTCGTTCATGGAGTACGCCATGCCGCGCGCCGACACGTTCTGCGACATGGCGATCGAGAGCCATCCCGTTCCGACCGCCCTGAACCCGATCGGAGCCAAGGGCGCGGGCGAAGCGGGCACGGTCGGCGCGCTGCCCGCGGTCATCAACGCGGTGATGGATGCGATCGCGCCCCTCGGCGTGCGCGAGCTGGACATGCCCGCGAGCAGCGACCGGGTGTGGCGCGCCATTCGAGACGCGCAGCCGGATCCGCGGGCGCGCGCGTAGCCCCCGCGTCGTCTCCGGCAAGCGCAGCGGGGCCGGCCTCGAGCGGTGAAGACGGCACCGCCCTTCGGGTCTCAACCCCGAAGGGCGGCGCCACGATGGTGGAGGCGGTGGGCATCGAACCCACGTCCGGAAACCCTCGGCAACAGGCATCTACATCATTAGCCGGTTATCCCGTGCGTCTCGCCTCTCGGCCCCCCAACCGGCCGGGTCACCGATCAGCCAGCTCCTGTAGGTCTCGCTCCTCACCCCGGAGCAGGGCTTGGAGCCAGTCACCGGTATATGACGTCCTGACCCGGACCCCGATGACGCGATCCGGAGGACGCTAGCGGGTGTTAAGCCGCCAGGGCTAGCTGATTGTCGGCAGCTATAACCGTGCCCCCAGTTTTACGAGGAGAGAGCACCTCGTGATGCCGCCTGTGCGTCACTGATCCCCGTCGAAACCAGTCGCCCCCTTCTACGCCCGCTGTCGGGCGCGCGTTTCCTTCTCCATTTCCCGCCGGCTTTCGCGCTCCCGGATGCTCGCGCGCTTGTCGTGGAGCTTCTTGCCGCGGGCCAGGCCGAGCTCGACCTTCGCTCGCCCCTCCTTGAAGTATAGACGAAGGGGAATGAGGGTCAACCCGCGCTCGGCGATCTTGCCCAGCAGGCGGGAGATCTCGCGTCGATGGAGCAGCAGCTTGCGCTTGCGCTCGGGATCGTGGTTGGCGTCGGTACCGTGGTGGTACGGGCTGATGTAGCACCCGATCAGCCACGCCTCGTTGTTGTCGATGGCCGCGTAGCAGTCCTTGAAGTTGACCTGCGACTCGCGCAGCGACTTGACCTCGGTGCCCCGGAGCACGAGGCCCGCCTCGTACGTCTCGAGGATGGAGTAGTCGTGGAACGCCTTGCGGTTGGTCGCGATCGCCTTCTCGCCCGCCATGGTCGCTCAGCGCCGAGGGGCCAACGGGCCCCTTGACTTCATAGGGCCGGTCCGTAAGATGAAATCCTTGCCTCGGGCCGAAGTGGCGGAATTGGCAGACGCGCATGATTCAGGGTCATGTGCCCGCAAGGGTGTGGGGGTTCGAGTCCCCCCTTCGGCACCATCTGGACCGTCAGCCCGCTTGCGCGACATATCCAACGACTCTACCTCAGCCGCGGGCTGAGGGATACGCGCCGACCCAGCAACGACGAGCGCTGCGCTGCCTCCACCACGCGCATCGCGGCCAGGCCCGCCTGCACGTCGACGACGGCGGCGCCGCGCCGAGCCACCGCGTCGAGGAAGAGCTCGAGCTGCCGGCGTAGCGGCTCGGGGCCCGCGGCCTTGAACGACTCGACCGCGCCCTCCGCGGCCTGCCAGCCGGTCGGCGTCTCGAGGTGGCGGTTGGCGAGCACGCGCACCTGCCCGCTGCCGAAATCGGCGTCCAGCGTCGCGCGCTCGCCCGCGATCACGCACTCGCGATGCGTGCCGGGTGCGAAGTAGCCGGCCTCGATGTGCGCGGGCACGTCGCCGTATTCCACCGTGGTGAACGAGCAATCGTCGAGGCCCCGGCCGAGATGGTCGCGCAGGGTGGCGGTCACCGCGGTCGCGTCGCGATCGAGCAGGTACGCGAAGAGATCGAAGTAGTGGATCGCGTCGGCCTGGGTCACCCCCACGTCGGTCCGCGGGCGCTTGAAGCCGGCGAACCGTCCCGCGCAGTACCGCACGCGGCCGAGCGCGCCCGCGGCCAGCCGCTCGCGCAGCGCGACCGTCACCGGATGAAACCGGAAGATGTGGCCCACCTGCACCACGCGGGTCGTCGCCGCGGCGAGCGCGGCGAGCCGCTCGCCCTCGGGGACGGTCAGGGTGAGCGGCTTCTCGATGAAGCAATCGCGCTCGGCGCCCAGGCAGTCCGCCGCGATGGCCAGATGGCTCTCGGCGGGCGTGACGATGTCGACCGCGTCGACCTGGGGCAGCGCCCGGCGGAAGTCGTCCACCACGCAGGCGGGCGCCACGCCGGCGCCGATCGCCAAGGCGCGCCGGTCGGGGTCGACGTCGGCCACCCACCGCTCGACGCCCAGCTCGCCCAGCACGCGCAGATGCTTCTCGCCCCAGCGGCCCAGGCCGACCAGCAGGATCTTCATCGCGCGGTGGTCGGTTCGCCGCCCACGTCCTCGACGATCTCGTAGCGCAGCCGCCGGTCCTTCATCCAGCGCACCACCAGCAGATCCACGAACGCGCGCGCGGCCCGGTTGCCGATACCGTACTTGGACCGCCCGAAGCGCCGGGGCCGGTGATTCACCGGCATCTCGAGCACCCGGAAGCCCTGCATCGTCAGGAGCGTCGGGACGAATCGGTGGAACCCGTGGTAGAGAACCAGCTCGCGCAGGCACTCTCGCCGGAACGCGCGGAAGGTGCAGCCGCTGTCCTGCACGGCCTCGTCGCTGAGGCGGTTGCGCACCCGATTGGCGATGCGCGAGGAGATCCGCCGAATCCACGAATCGCCCGCCGCCCGGTCCACTCGATAGCCGGTCACCGCGTCCCACCGGCCGAGCTGGGCGAGCATCGCCGGGATATCGCGCGGGTCGTTCTGGAGGTCGGCGTCCATCACCACCACGTGGCGGCCGAGCGCCGCCTTCAGGCCCGCGTCGGTGGCGGCGGTCTCCCCCGCGTTCACTTTCAGGCGCACGAGCCTCACCCGCTGGTCCTGCTCGCGGAACCCGCGGACGATGTCGGCGCTCCGGTCGCGGCTGCCGTCGTCGACGAAGATCACCTCGTAGCGCAGGCCGGTCGGCTCGAGGACCTCGCGGATCTCCGACCACAGCGGCGGGAGGCTGCCCTCTTCGTCGTAGACCGGAATGACGACCGACAGATCGAGCTCGCGGCCCACGGGCGGCGGCGAGACTAGATCACGCCGGCGGCGGCGAGACGCGCGGCGCGCCGCCTTGCCATTCGGGCGCCAGCGTATGGGGCAGGCCGAGACGGTCGAGGACGCGGGCCAGGGTGTGCACGACGAGATCGTCGATCTGCTTGGGGCGGTGATAGAAGGCGGGCATCGGCGGCAGCACCACCGCGCCCATCTCGGCCAGCGCGGTCAGCACGCGCAGGTGGCCGAGGTGTAGCGGGCTCTCGCGCACGACCAGGATGAGCCGCCGCCCTTCCTTGAGCGTCACGTCCGCGGCGCGCGCGATGAGGGTATCCGCGGCGCAGTGGGCGACCGCGGCGGCCGACTTGATGCTGCAGGGCACGATGACCATGCCGTCGGTCCTGAACGAGCCCGAGGCGATGGCGGCCCCGATATCGCGGTTGCGATACCGGCGAGGCGCGAGCGCCTCGACGTCGTCGACCGCGTAGTCCGTCTCCTCGACGATGGTCCGGCGTCCGGCGTCCGATATGACGAGGTGCGCCTCGACGTCGGGGATCCCACGCAGCAGCTCCAGGAAGCGGATGCCGTAGATGGCGCCGGAGGCCCCGCTGATCCCGACCACCAGGCGCTTCACAGACGGAACCTCCGCCGGTACACCTCGTCGCGCGTCTTCTGGTAGAGCAGCTCCCACTCCGCGCTGCCTTCGGGCGCGGGCCGCGAGTAGGTGCTCAGCGAGCGGCGCACCTCCTGGTCGATCGACTCCTCGAGCTTCGACTCGTCCTCGAGCACGCGGAAGACTTCCGTGCGCAGGTGCCCGTGGGCCTTCTCGTCGGCGGCCTTGATCATCACGCTCTCGGTGGCGGTCAGATCGGCGACGATGCGGTCCGCGAGCGCGAACATGCGTTCGCGGCTCATGCGGGTCACAGCACGAACCCCCGCTCCTTGGCGAGCTTGGCCTTCACCAGCGTGAAGAGGCGCTTGTAGTCCGAGGCCGAGTCGCGGATGAGCTTGGCGTTGTCCATCAGGAGGGCCCGGGCGTCGGCGTCGATCTTCTCTTCGGCCTGGAAGTTCTCCACGAGGATCCGGCGGACCACGTCTCGCGCCCGCGCCTCGTCCCGGACGTCGGCAAGCTTGCGCCCGACCAGCCGCTTGACCACGGCCTCCGCCATCCGCCCGGCCACCTCGTCCCTTCGCGCCATGCCCGAAGAGACAGGGTACACGGCGCCGAACGGGGGTGTCAAGCACAACTATACGGAAAATTGGTCAAAAGTGGCCGTCAGGACCCGGGAGAAGCAGACGGAATCGGGACCCTTTGCCGGGCAGGCTCTCCACTTCGATGCGGCCGCCGTGAGCCTCGGCCAGGGCCTTCACGAGGCTCAGCCCGAGCCCCAGACCCCGGGCCGCCACCGTCTCGGGATGGGGCACCCGCACGTACTTGTCGAAGATGCGGGGCAGCTGCTCGGCCGGGATACCGACGCCGTCGTCCTCCACCGCCACCTCGACCATCCCCGGGTCGTCCGGCGCCGCACACGCCGATACGTCGACGCGGCCGCCCCGTGGCGAGTACTTCACCGCATTGGACAGGAGGTTCTTCATCATTCGATCCAGCGCGTCGGGATCCGCCTGGACGGCCGCGCCGGGCGTGCTGGTGGTCCAGCGGAAGCGGTGGCCGCCGTGCTCGGCCGCGAACAGCTCGACATTGCGCTCCAGCAGCGCGTCGAGATCGACCGGCTCGGGCCGCAGCTCCAGCGGCCGTCCCGTCTCGATGCGGGAGAGATCGAGCAGCTCGCCCACGATGCGCCCGAGGGTGCACGCCTCGGTGTGGAGATATACCAGGCACCGGCGGGCTTTCTCCGGCGGCAGCGTGGCGCGAAGGAGCAGCTCGCTGAAGCCCTGCAGCGCGGTCAGCGGCGTGCGCAGCTCGTGCGAGACCACCGAGAGGAACTCGGTCTTGGCCTGATCCAGCTCGCGCAGGCGCGCCGTCGCGGCGGCCACCTTCTCCGACAGCTCCTCGGCAAACCGCTCCTGACGCAGCGTGAGCCGCGCGTTCTCCACCGCGAGCCCCACGTGCACGGCCAGCTCATCGGCGGCGGCCCGCGCGAGGCGTGGCAGCTCGCCGGTCCACTCGACCGCGATCGCGCCGACGACGCCGGCTCCCGACGTGAGGGGCCGCGTGACCCCGCGCCGCGGACTCGCCCCCGGCGGCTCATCGGCGCGGACGCGAGGGTCGGCGCACAGGTCCGCGCTCGAGACCGCCTGGCCGCTGGCCAGCGTGAAGGCCGCCGCGCACTCCTCGTGCACG
>Ga0209998_10000052_pt1 | contig 47382 bp, 46 predicted proteins | sample EndophyteCoNSPM_FD_187576 | JGI IMG/M metagenome (GOLD analysis project Ga0209998, IMG submission 187576) | Arabidopsis thaliana rhizosphere microbial communities from the Joint Genome Institute, USA, that affect carbon cycling - Endophyte Co-N... | ecosystem: Host-associated > Plants > Roots >... | reverse complement strand
ACACTACGCCGGCGCTTCGTGCGCGCTCTATGACATGAGCCAGCTTCTCGACAGTATCGACAATCGTGTACTGTGTTTTTGTTGCAGCCGTTTCCGGAATGATGGCGGTTGCCGTCTGAACGGGCTCATGAGCCATGAGCGCCGCGATGTTCTTCGCCAGTGAGTGAAACTCGAGCTCAACGTAGAGATCTCTGAGGCGCGCATAGTTGGGCTCGCGCAGGCGTGTCGAATCCGCGTCGAATTCAGTTGGTAAATCGTCGCGAATTGTTACTAATTCCTTGGATAGTCTTGCGTTTTCCGCATACTGCAGCAGCGCCTCACGTGGCCGCTTCTTGGTGATCTCGTGCGCATGCGCGAGAATCGATTCGAGATCACCGTATTGTGATACCAGCTCGCAGGCCGTCTTGTCGCCAATCCCCTTTACACCGGGAACGTTATCAGACGAATCGCCTACGAGGGCGAGATAATCAGTGACATGACGAGGAGGGACACCGAGACGTTCGGTAGCGTTCTCGATACCAACCCAGTGTTCCTCGACACCAGCTGGACCACCACGTCCCGGGTTCAGGAGCCACAGGCCCGGCTTGACGAGCTGCTGAAAATCCTTATCACCTGATACGACGACGACATTCAGCTTCTGGCGCAGTGCCTTCGCTGCCAGCGTGCCGATTACATCATCAGCTTCAAATCCGCGCAGCGAGATGATCGGAATTCGATAGGCATCCAGCAGCTCGCAAATTCGATCCATTCCGCGATCGAAATCCGCCTGCAGCTCTTCAGACAGTTTTTCCCGAGTCGCCTTATACGCTGGATAGGTCTCGTGGCGAAACGACAGGCCCGAGTCATGTACCCAGGCAAGATGTTCAGGCTTGTGCTTGTCGAGGAGACGCTGAACGAAGTTCGCGACCCCCCAGACTGCCGAGGTGTTCTCTCCCTTGCTGGTTGTAAGAGGCCGGGAGATCAACGCATAGAAGGCGCGATAAATCAGCGCATATCCGTCGACGAGAAAGAGACGGGGAGATTCCGGAAGCTGCATCACTCAATATAAAGGCGCCCCTGTCCATGTTCCGGGACAGGGGCGCAAGGACTTTCAGTTGTGGAGTCGCGTCGATGTCAGGTCTGCGCCATTGTGTGAACGTTTGCCGCGTGCAGCCCTTTGTTGCCGGTTTCGATATCGAATTCCACCTGCTGTCCTTCCGCGAGCGTCTTGAATCCTTCCATCGAGATCGCAGAAAAGTGGACGAAAACATCCTCCCCACCTTCCTGCTCAATGAAGCCATAACCCTTGGCATCATTGAACCACTTCACCTTTCCCCTGGCCATTGGACCGCCTCCGGCTTGTGATACGGTGCGGCGCCTATATAGAATCGCCTGGGTTTTTTGTCAAGTCGCTAATAAAGGGGCTGGGTCAGTGAACCAGGAGACGTGCGTTTATGTTCTGAAATTCGTTCTCACTGGCCTGCGTAAGCCTCCATCTTCCCGACCCGGTATCATCGTAAAACACCAGTCGCACCCTGTACTGGCTGTATTCCCAATACTGAAGACGTCCACGTTGAGAGATCGAGTTTCTGGTCAGGGGGCCATTGGTGTTCTGCTCGAAGAGCTGATCTGGCTCACCTAGAACCACGTAAACGCGGGCTCGATCGCTGAGCCAGCCGCTACGTGAAGTGCCGTCGTCACGGAATCTGGCCATTGCGAGCTGAAGTCTCGAGAAATAGGTCTGAAGACCTTCGTGCTCGGGGGTGGTCGGAGCAGGGTCGCTGGCCCGGAGGAACGCCGCCCAGGCCTGCCCTCGCTCTTCAATGGGTGTTTCCCTGAGCGCCTTGAGACGCTCAGGCGCAACATAATACCGGAGCTGGTTGATCAGATCCTCGTAAGACATGAGCGGTATGTCATTGCCGAAGCTCACAAAGACCGGGGCTCTCACCGTGTCAGATGCGTCGAGGCGGGTAAATGTCACGTGAGCAACCCCGATTCCTACTCTGGAGATCGGAATCGTCACCGCACCGCTCATGAGATTGCCCGTCCGCTGAAGAATGGTGGTGTCCCGCAGTGTTACAGCACCTTTGTCATTCTGAACCATGAATGCAACCGGAAGACTGGGTTGCTGGCCATATGCCTCGAGATAAACCGAAACGGTGCTATCCTGACCGAAAACAGCACTTGACCGCGGACTTGCCAGAAGTCTTGGCAGAGAATCGAGAGCAGAGCGGCGATTCGCTTCGTAGACGAGCAGAGGAGTCGACAAATTTCCCGGTGCAAGACGCGGAATGGTGATGACTCCTTCCTGACCAGCACTCCTGTTGCTGGCTATATCCCGCACCATAAAGGAAATCGTGTAGGCGCCGGGGGGAATTCTGAAGTAATTCTGGAAGATCACGCTCTCGTCAGTGCGGTTCACCTCCTTGAACGTTGCGACGCGTACGATCTCCATCGCCGTCACCGTTTTCACTTCCGTATTTCCCTGCTTCAGAGTCAGCTTGATCTCATAGGGAGCACGATACGTGTCGCCATCCCGAATAAAGCTCAGTACCCGGTTTGGTATCGACACACTCACCAGGACCATCGTCGTATCCGGGCTACGGGACGCGAAATAAGCGACCTTACCGACATATGAGAGGGGGGCTCCCGTCGCGATAAGACCCATCTGATTGTAGATCGCCGTTGGATCCTGGGCCTGGATAATCCCCGCGGGAAGCGTCACCGGCAACGAACCACGACCGGTGTTCGGACGGGCACTGCTGCAGGCCCCTCCGGTTACAAGACCAAGCAAAAGTGCGCAACGCAATAAACTGAGGACGCGCATTGTTGTATTTACCCTATCCACTTAAATCGGTTTCTGTTACTTTCGCCCGCGTGTCTCATCAGAGCTTGGTCGGCTCAAAGATAGCCGGGTACACTATAGAGAGTGAGGTTGGCGAGGGCGGTACCGCCGAGGTGTACAGGGCTCAACACTCGAGCCATGGCACCGTCGCCCTCAAGGTTCTCCGCGAGAAACTGCGGCACGATCGTACCGCAGTCGCCCGCTTCGTCCGCGAAGCGCAATACGGTACTAGAGTACAACACCCCAGCGTGGTGCGTACCATAGAAATCGGTCAATCCGATACTGGATTGCATTTCCTGGCCATCGAGTGGGCAGCCGGGGAGCTGCTCGAAAAGTACGCCAAACAGCATGCGCCGCTGTCGACCGAAGAAACGGCTATCATCATTACGCAGATCGGCACAGCAGTTCACGCTGCCCATGCGGCAAGGATCGTCCATCGCGATCTCAAGCCCGAAAACGTGATGTACGACCCGGAAACCAAGCAGGTCAAGCTTCTCGACTTTGGAATTGCGACGGATGTTCAGGCGCCTGCGGACGAACGTCTGACTCGAGCCGGCTTCTTTGTAGGATCTCTCATGTACATCGCTCCGGAGGCGCTCTCCGGGGAAATTGTCACCCCCGCAGCAGATCAGTATAGCCTCGCCACGATTGCCTACTACCTGCTCACTCGAGCTCTTCCATACACGGCAAAGGCTCCACGCGAGATGTTCACGCAGCTTCTCACCCTGCCGCCAATTCCTCTCAATTCAGCCAAGGAGCGCCTGAAGTTCTCACCGGCGCTGGAGCAGGTTGTCATGAAGGCGCTGTCGAAGGAGCCGTCAAGTCGTTACCCGGACGTCATGGCCTTTACCAAGGCCTTTGACGAGGCAGTGAACAATCCCGCACCAGCTACAAAATCCGAGGCCCAGCAGGCCGACGAAACCGGGATCTTTGCCAGAGTGCGCGGAATTCTAAAGCGTTCCTGATTCTGCCTCACTCGCCGGGAGCCAGAGGGTAAACGTAGACCCTTTTCCAGGCTCGCTTGCAAGCAGGAGATCCCCACCCAGCAATCGTGCCAGGCGTCTCGATATTGCCAGGCCAAGGCCGGTGCCACGGTTAGGCGAGTCGGCTCGCGGACCGGCGTCAACCTGCTCGAACTCCTCGAATACACGCTCTTGATCAGCCGGAGCAATTCCTCTTCCCGAATCGATTACCTGAATCGCCAGCCACGATTCAACACCTTCATGGGCTGCGGCTACGATTTGCGGAAGTCCCTCGTCGAGCGCTGGCTGTCTCAGCAACATTCGGGTCCGAACGACGATGGACCCGGCATCGGTATACTTGACCGCGTTTCCAATCAGGTTTACAAGAATCTGTCGCAAATGAGTCGGATCACTTCTGATTCGCGGAAGAGAGCCGCCCATTACGAGGGAAAGGCTGAGTCGCTTTTCATTGACCAGTGACTCGACTTCGCTTGCGACATCCAGAATGAACGGTCGAATATCCAGATATTCTGCATGAACATCGAGTCGGCCGGCAGCCATCTTTGCAAGATCGAGAATCTGATCAACCAGATGCCGCAGATGGTTGGCAGAAGCTTCGATGCGCTCAACCGGTTTTACCTGCCGTGGACTCAGGTCACCGTATACACCTTCACGAAGAAGATCCACAAAACCTACAATTGCGTTGAGGGGTGTCCGGAGCTCATGTGACACATTCGCGAGAAAGTCATTCTTCATGCGGTTGGCACGCAACAGCTCGGATGAAAGCCTCTCGAGCTCACGTGATCGTTCAGTCAGCCGTGCAGCCTGACGACGCTCGTGTTGCAGAAGCAGCGCAAGTCCCACTACGATGGCACCGACAATTACGTAGAGCAGTGGCTGCAAATCAGTCTCCGGAAACAGCACTCATCGAAGCTAGCTCAAAAACCTGTTCGAGATGACCCTCATGGGAGACAAGACACTGAACACAGCTACACTGAACGAACTTCTCATCAAGAGATCCGTGAAGAGGGGAAGTTTCATCCTGGCTTCGGGAAAACCATCGGACATTTACATCGACGCCCGATTAACCACCATGAGCCCGGAAGGGATGCTTCTGATCGGAGAGCTGGCGCTCACAGCTATCCGATCCCAGGGATGGAAGCCCGATGCCATAGGCGGCCTGACGATGGGAGCAGATCCAGTGGCATTCGCGATAAGCCATACAAGCGCGCTTCAGAACGATCCCATACGAGCCTTTTCCGTTCGCAAACAAACAAAGGAGCACGGAACAGGAAATCGCATCGAGGGTCCATTCCAGCCGGGTGATCGAGTAGTCGTCGTAGAAGACGTCATCACCACAGGAAAATCGGCTCTCCAGGCAATCGATGCAATCGAGGCGGCAGGCGGTATCATCATCGGAGTACTGGCCGTAGTCGACCGCCAGGATGGCGGACGCGAAGCAATCTCAGCGAGAGGCTACGACGTCTCCGCGCTAACCAGTATTACGGCGCTCACGGCCAGTCCTCAGTGACTCGTGGTCCTTTTTTCATAGTTGCGCTGTCGAGTAATCCATCCTGGAGACGTTACAGCTGGTTTGAATGATTTGAGAATCTCAGCGTACGGCAGAACAAGCTCGGACCGAAAATACTGAAGCATTCCAGTGCCGTCATAAGTCTCACGAAAAACTACAGGTGACATCTTCATTACCGTTCGAACGTGTCGTCCGAAACTTTGCGGCGATGAATAGTTCAGGTAGTTCGCAACACTTGCCACCGAGAGGCCGGGGTTCTCGAACAGCCTGGCAGCCCGAATGAGACGCGCCAGAGACAGATAGCGCTTTGGTGGCGGCAGGTGTGCACGAAAAAAGCGACTCATCAGCGTACTCGGCAGAATATTCATCTGCTTTGCAATCTGCCGTACATTGTGAATCTGAGGAGAGTTGCTGAATAGCAGCTCGAAGAACCTCCAGCAATCAGCCGGCGCACCGGCCAAATCGCCGCTTAGTTGCCCAAGAGCAGTACGCTGAAGATCATTCGATCGTTCAGCAGCAAGAATTTCCCGAAGAGTCTGCCATCCGGAAGGTTGTCTCGCATCGATGAGGATTCGTACGCCGAGCTGACCAAGTGAAAGAAGGTTCTGCGGCGTAGAGTAAGCATTCTCTGTCAGCAGTGCCATCGCCGGAATGCGCGGAAATTCCCTCACCATCGCTGCCATTCTCGCACTGCTCTGCAGGCCATATCGAGCAATCGAGATCAATACCGCTCCAGCTCTTCTCTCTCTCAGGTCGGCAAGTACTTCTTCAAAGGATTCGCGATGAAGTGCCGCATACAGACCTTCGGCAGCGGCATCTACACGCTGGCGCTCACCGGGTGTGAGAATCGTGGTTACCGGCATGAGTTTCGACGAAGTTTTTGCGTGATGTGACATGCCAATTCTCCTGATCGAAAGAGGTAGTCTTCATCGACAGGCTGAGTATAGAATCAGCGCGTCACCTGATCGTCAGCAGATCAGGCGGGCCTTCTGCCGCTGGATCAGGTTTCGTCAGCGTCGGGTTATATTTCAGATGTCAGGTAAGCAGTCGGTCGGACGGTCGCGATTTAGTATCTTTTAGGTACTAAGTTGAGGAAAGTCCGGGCTCCGTGGAAAGGCTGCCAGGTAACGCCTGGGCGCGATTACAATCGCGACGGAAAGTGCCACAGAAAATAGACCGCCTCGAAAGGGGTAAGGGTGAAACGGCGGGGTAAGAGCCCACCGCGTTCGTGGTGACACGGACGGCACGGCAAACCCCAGCTGGAGCAAGGCCAAGAAGCGGCGAGAGAATCCACCTCGACAAAGACGCCGCGGGTAGGCTGCTGGAGAGTACGAGTAATCGTGCTCCAAGAGAAATGACCGTCACGACACTTGGTGTCGTACAGAACCCGGCTTATAGACCGATTGCTTGCCTGACTCGAGGCCTTCAGAGACTTTACTCCGGAGGCCTCCTTTTTAATATCCCGGAAATGGACTGAGTCGAGATGAAGCCTGGATCAACCGTCCTCCTGGTCATCATGCTGTTTTTATCCGGATGTGCCCGGTCTCCTCGAGTACCGAATATGCCGGAACCCGCGCCTGATGAGAGCAGGTCGTCCGCACCTCCGTCCACCATTCCAAGCGCATGGACAATCACCCCGGTAACACAGCAAAACAATTATCGGTCAATTGCAACCACTGTGACCGAGCTTGTCGATTCCGCCAGAGCAGCAGGAGACAGCATTACAGCGACAGTCGATTTCGGGCTCTCGATAATTCATGGTCCTGAAGATCTCTCGTATTCAGCAACCATCTCCGAACTTTCCTTCCAGGGTGGATCAAGAACAGGCACTCCGTCGGTCGGCGATCAACTTCCGTTTTCATATACCGGACGGCTGCATCAAGGCAGGCTTACAATCAGCGTTGATGGAACTCAGCCGGGCAATCTGATCACAGATTGCTCGAATGAAGCATTCTCAATAGCTGCAGCAGTTCAGCGAACTGTGCTGGCAGTGCCTTCGTTTTTGCGAAAAGGTATGACCTGGTCGGACACTACCACGGCGATCCTCTGCAATGGATCCATCCTCACCACAAGCATTACTTCACGCAGTTTCAGGGTCATTGGAGAAGTCAGCCGAGGAATTCTCATCGAGCGCCAGGAAAGAACAACATCAACAGGCGACGGGGCCCAGGGCCAGCACAGGTTGAGACTGCAGACCAACGGCAGGGGAAACGCCCAGCTAATTATCGATGCTCAGACAGGCACGCTGCTGGAATCAACCGGGGTACACACCGCTTCTGTAGTAGTAACCACATCAGGGAGAAATCAGCAGTTCACCCAGACGACGCGGGAACGGATCGTCATCCGATAATTAGTAGCTGAAAGAGACTTTAAAGGGTTTTTAAGTACCAATCAGATACTAATGCCTTGTTAATCGACAAGTCTCAGCGGCATCACAAGACAGAGGTATGACGCACTGTCCGACCAGGCTTCCGGTTCCAGGGTTGCTGCTCTTTCTGGAGCCTTGAGAGTTATTCGCACATCATCTGTCGGGATGTAACGAAGGATCTCAAGGAGATAGCTCGCATTGAATCCGATATCCAGCTGATCCCCAGTATACCGGATTGGAAGCTCATCCTGCGCTTCACCCAGATCCGGAGTCTGCACACTGAACTTCAGCATTCCAGAATTAAATGACAGACGAATCCGATGTGTTTGATCGGATGCTACCACAGACATTCGCTTCAGAGCACTGACCAGGGTCGCTTTATCTGCGACCGCAATTCGATCGTTATCCTTCGGTATCACCTGCTCATAGTTTGGATACGGCCCTTCAATAAGCCTGGTATATACCGCAGTGAACGGAGACCGGAAACCAATGTGATTTTCTCCTCGTCCGATCTCGAGCTCTTCCTCAGCAGGGAAAAGTCGACGCACTTGTTCCAGTGCTTTGGGAGGAACAATCAAATCGTTTGACGGTGCCGAGTCTGACGTTACAGGAACACTCATTTTCGCCAAACGATGCCCGTTGGTCGCAACCATGCTCATCCGATCAGGACGCAATTCCCAGAGAACACCGTTGAGAATCGGCCTGCTCTCTTCAGTAGACACAGCAAAAGCTGTATGCGAAATGAGCTTCTGCAGATCCCCGGACTTGATCCGCCAGCTCTCATCGAAACGAACAGCTGGAAACGTCGGAAATTCATCCCGTGGTAAGCCCAGAAGCTTAAATCTCGAACGCCCACACTCCAGCGTAATTCGCTGCTCTCCGACAGCAGCAATCCGGACCGGGGCTGGCGGAAGTTCTCGAGCAATTTCCGACAGTTTCTTAGCCGGCATCGTCACAGCCCCGCTCGCTTCTACATCCGCCGCGACTTCAGTACTCACCGCAATATCGAGATCTGTTCCCGAAAGCTTAATCCCCCGATCGGTTGTCTCGACCAGGATATTAGCCAGAACCGGTAACGTCGTCTTGACGGGGATGCTCGCTGTAACGGCGTTCAGCCCTTCCTGAAGCTTCTCGCGAGAGATTGTAAGACGCATTCCCTGGAATTTCCTGTGTGGACAGTTTTGCCGTTTTTACTACAACCAGTATTTCTAGATATAAAACAAGTAGTCGTAGTAGAGGGCTGTGGAGATGTTGATGAAGCGCAGAAGTTATTCAATTTTCTGGACTTCCGCTATTGAGGCTTATGTGAATCGGATGATGGGGGGTGATTATCATCCACGAGCGTTCCTCAATGATCTGTGATCAGGAGTCAGGTGCGCATTGACTCCAACATGGTCCGGACTTTATCCACGCGTGTTTTGAACACCGAATCGTTGTTTGTCGCATCTGTGATCTTTTCTATGCTGTGAATGACCGTAGAGTGATCTCGTCCCCCAAAGGCATGACCGATTTCCATGAGCTGTGTTCCGAGGAGCTCGCGAGCCAGGAACATGGCGATCTGTCTTGGCAGCGTAAGGGTTTTTGTACGGGTCTTTGAGCGAAGCCCCTCGGGAGTGACTCCCCATTCCCGGGATACGATCTGCTGAATGGTGGAAATCGAAAGTGTAGGCTGAGCTCCATCTGTTGGGAAATCTGTACGAAGCTTATCTCGCAATGCTTCTCGAGCCACGTCGACAGAAATATCCTGGTGCTTGAGTGAAGCATATGCCAGGAGCTTGATAATGGATCCCTCAAGTTCTCTTACACTCGATCTGACATTTTCTGCGATGAACCGAATTACATCGTCAGGAATTGTATACTCGAGATGATCGAGATGAGCTTTCTGCTTGAGAATTGCGACCCGATGTTCAAAATCTGGCAGTTCTATGTCAGCAACCATTCCCCACTGGAAGCGACTTACCAGGCGGCTTTCGAGACCTGCTATTTCAGAGGGTGCGCGATCGCTTGTAAGAACAATTTGCCGTCCAGCTTCGTATAACGCGTTAAATGTGTGGAAAAACTCTTCTTGAGTTGCTTCCTTGCCCTTGAGGAAATGAACATCATCGACAAGGAGTAAGTCGGTTTCTCGATAATTGCGGCGAAATGCTGCGTTTGATCGTGTCTGAATTGCTGCAACGAGCTCGTTGGTGAACTGCTCTGTGCCGACGAACGTAATACGGATTTGTGGATTTCTTTCGACAATATCATGAGCGATCGCCTGCATGAGGTGGGTTTTCCCCAGTCCGGTATCGCCGTAGATGAAAAGTGGGTTGTAGACCTTTCCTGGTGCCTGGGCTACGGCGTGAGCTGCAGCGGCAGCAAGCTCGTTTGACTTTCCTATGACGAAGTGATCAAAAGTGTATCTGTCGCTAAGTTGAGATAAACTGGCGCTTTGCTGATTTCTTGCTGTCGCAGAAACAGCCGGTGGAGGGGCCACGAAGAAGTCCATCTGCGATCGCCTCCTTCTCTCTTCGTTTACCCTGAACACAACCTTCATGGGATGCCCAAGCGCGATTGGTGCATAGCTGGCAAAAAGCTCTGCATGTTTTGATTCGTTCCAATCCGCGGCGAACTGATCGGGAACGCCGACTGAAATTACATTTCCCTCTATGCTCAAGGCTTCGGTAGGCTCGAGCCATGTTCGGAAAGTCTGTTCTGGAATATCCTGGCGAGCTCGATCGAGTAACCTTTTCCAGGCTTCGGCGGGAGTAAGTGACATAGGGGAGGCAAACCGTAGCCCAAGATTGTGGAAAAGTCAACTCAGCCCGCTGTCCTTCTACTATAGGTAGCTTGTCGTATCTCCAGCAGTGGGTTAGTTTTACAGGCTGTTTGCGTTTCTAGTTAATATTGGGCAATTTGGAGTATCAATGGGCAAGCCAACCTACCGACCCCGGAACAAGCGGAGAATTCGCTCTCATGGGTTTCGGGAGAGAATGTCAACGCGCTGGGGTCGTGAAGTTCTCAGCCGTCGCAGAAAGAAAGGAAGGAAGCAGCTGACGGTCAGGCTGCCGAGCAAGTACGCCGGCGCCTAAGCAGCACGGCTACCCGCGCAGCAGGCGGATTACGCGGGAATCAGATCTTGAGCAAGCGAAACGAGCAGGGAGACGACTGCGCACCGATCACCTCGAGGTTCGGGCCAACGACTCCCTGCTTTCGCATGCACGGGCTGCTATAGTGGTGGGAAAACATGGTCATACAGTTGTCGAGAGGAATCGATTACGGCGGAGACTGCGGGAGATTGTTCGAATAACACTTCTGCCTGCGGTAAGCGGGATGGACATTGTGGTCCGGTCACTGCCGTCCGCCTATGATGCGAGTTTTCAGGGGCTGATGACAGAAATCGAAACAGTAGTCAGCCAGCTTCGTACAGGCGGGAGTGAATGAATGAAAGGAGCCCTCGTGCTTTTCATTCGCGGATATCAACTCTGGATCTCACCCTTGTTTCCAGCAGCGTGTCGTTATTATCCGACCTGTTCGTCATACGCTATCGAAGCGATCGAAAAACACGGGGTACTTTCAGGCAGCTGGATGGCTGTGCGCAGAATTGCGCGATGTCATCCCTTCAGGCCGGGCGGCTACGATCCGGTCCCATAAATGGATAAAAGACTTTTAACCGCACTCCTCCTGACTGCAATTGTCGTCGCAGTCACTCCGATGCTCTTTCCGACTCCGCGTCGTACGCCAGCTTCGGCATCCTCAACAACTACTGTTTCGGCAACTCAGCCGCTGCCGACGACACCTGTGCCGGCAACAGCTCCTGCTGAACGTCAGATAGCTCCGGTAGCTGCAGCAGCACCCGCTGCCAGAGACTCGCTCGTTGGTGTGCCGGCAGAGCGAAAAATCACAACCATTACCACTGAAAAGTCGGTTTATCAGTTCTCCAATCTTGGTGCTGCACTGGCAGCGGTATCAATGCGGGAGTACAGGAACCTTTCGCCGCAGAAAGGCTCTGTAGAGCTCAACGTGCCTGGCCGCACTCTTTTTCGCTATGCCCTGGTGATGCAGCGCGATACGATTTCACTGCAGAACATTCCGTTCCAGCTTACGGAATCTCAGGGAAACAAGGGTCAGAAAGTTCTGACCTACCGCGCAGTTGTAAACGGAGCTGATGTCGGCATCTCCTACGATGTCAGTCCTGACCGGTATGTGGTTGGAATTAGCGGACGTATCGAGAACGCACCGTCGCCCACATTCCTGCTGGTCGATTTGCCGTCCAGCATGCCAGTGACGGAGGCGGACACACTCGGTGATCTGCGGACGCGCTCCTATTCCTTCAAGCCTGTGCACAGTAATGCCCGGGGAATTCCATTCGCCAAACTCGATCCGGGTGAAAAACGGCTGGAAGCCGAACCGCTCACATGGGTTGCTGTGCGAAACAAGTACTTCGTGATCGGGCTGCTGAGCCACGCAGGATCGCCGTTTGACGAGATGACCATTACTGGCGGTACACGCACCTCCAAAGTTGCAACGACAGCCTCTGCGACCGTAGTGAAGGCAGTAGGAACCGGTACATTTGCGTTCGACGCCTACATCGGGCCACAACAGTCCACTCAGCTGAGCTCGATGGGCCGTGACTTCGATCACGTAAACCCGTATGGCTGGAGTGTGCTGCAACCCGTTGTGAATCCAATCGCAGCCCTCTGTATCAAGCTTCTGCTTTGGCTGCACGATCATCTCAAGCTGAGTTATGGCTGGGTGCTTGTGATCTTCGGAGTTTTCATCCGTGTTGCATTGTGGCCTCTGAATCAAAGCGCAATGCGCTCGAGTCTGAGAATGCAGGAGATTCAGCCAAGACTGGCGGAGGTGCAAAAGAAGTACAAGGACAACCCGGAAAAACAGCGTGAAGAAATGATGCGTGTTTATCGGGAAGTCGGTGCCAGCCCGTTTACCGCGCTGTCGGGATGTCTGCCTGTGCTGATTCCGATGCCTGTACTGTTTGCCCTGTTCTTTGTCTTTCAGAATACGATCGAATTCCGGGGAGTTCCATTTCTGTGGCTGACGGACATATCGATAAAGGATCCGTTTTACATACTGCCGCTCCTGATGGGTGTTTCGATGTATGTCCTGTCGTGGATAGGACTGAGAAATGCACCGCCTAATCCTCAGGCGAAGATGATGAGCTACATGTTCCCGGTGATGATGACATTCGTTCTGGCGAACATGGCTTCGGGTTTGAACCTCTATTACACAGCGCAGAATCTTGCTGCGCTTCCGCAGCAATGGCTCCTTGCAAAGGAGAGACAAAAAGCCCGGAAGACGTAGCGTGGAGGCCCGCAGGTGCGAATTACATATATTGGTCACGCAACGCTACTAATTGAGATCGGGGGTCAGCGTTTCCTTACCGACCCTAATTTCGATCCGTCGCTTGGCAGGTTGCTTCCTCGTGTAAGCCCTCCGGGAATTGCGATCCCTGACCTGCCTGAAATCGACGCGGTATTTGTAACACATGCGCACGCCGACCACCTCTCATTCGATTCTCTCAGTCAGCTCAGGGGGAATGTTCCAATCTTTGCACCACCGGCGATCGCACGCTGGCTCACCAGGCTGGGCTACTCGAAAGCAAAATCGCTTGGCCCGGGTGAATCAATTCATACGGGTAATGTGGAGGTGCATGCAGCGCTCGCGACACACAAAGGTCATCGGTATGGCGTGGACAGATGGCGGGGCGCAGCCAATATGTACCTTTTTGATACTAAAGAACTGTCCTGCTTCTTTGCCGGCGACACGGCCCTGACCCCGGACAGCACACGATTGATCGAGTCGCATCTGGCTCCCGCGGGAAGAAAGCTCGACATGGCCCTGTTGCCAATTGGTCATGCGCCATGGTGGAAGCTGCAAGGGTTCAGAAAGGGACATCTGACGAGTGCAGACGCGCTGACTTTCTTCGATCGCCTCGACGCGCGCTACCTGATTCCGTATCACTGGGGGACCTTCGACCACGTAACGTCGAAAGCCCATGACGCAATCGAGCAGCTGCGCCAGCAGCTTCCCGGCCATGCACGTGAGAGCGACGTGCGAATCCTCGAGCCGGGGATGGCTTTCGAGCTTCCGACAGATTCGTGAGCATGAATCCAGCGGTGGCAGGAAGTCTTGTCGGAGGAGCCGATACTATTGCTGCACTCGCTACCGCCCCCGGCCGTGGAGCAATCTCAGTAGTGCGGTTCAGTGGCCCGAGTGCGCACGAAATAGCAGCTCGTGTGATTCAGCCGTGGCCACTTACTGTCAGACGCGCGACGCTTTGCCGGATAATCAGCCCGGCAGGAGCGGAGGTTCTCGATCAGGCTCTTGTTACATCCTTTGTGAAGCCGGATTCATTCACGGGTGAGGACCTCGTCGAGATATCCGGACACGGGGGGCATTATTTGCCGGCGCTCGTGATGGAAACTCTGATTTCCTCCGGGGCGCGACAGGCACTGCCAGGAGAATTCACACGCCGGGCAGTGTTAAACGGCAAGCTCGACATAACTCAGGCTGAGGCAATCGGCGATCTGGTCGACGCACGATCGAGTGCGATGCACAGAACTGCACTGGCCCAGCTTGACGGAGGACTTTCCCGAAGAATTGCAGCACTGCGGCACCAGCTTATCACCGTCGAATCACTGATCGCCTACGACATCGATTTTCCGGAAGAGGACGATGGGCCGATATCCCGTGAGCGCGTGAGCTCCGAAGTTGAAATGCTTCTGATGTCTCTCGACGCCCTACTGGCCACGGTTCCCCTTGGGGAAATGATCCGTGAAGGCGCGGTTGTGGTCATTGCCGGTCTCCCAAATGTCGGAAAATCCTCGCTTTTCAATGCGTTGCTCGGCCAATCACGTGCAATCGTCACTGACATTCCCGGAACTACCCGTGATGCCATCGAGAGCTTTCTTGAAACTGAACGCTGGCCCCTGAGGCTTGTCGATACTGCCGGCCTTCGCGAAGCGACCGATGTCATTGAAAGAATCGGGATCGAAGTAAGTGAGAAGTATCTGAGCTGGGCGAACCTGGTACTCGCCTGTGGAGACAGTGATTCGTCACTGTCTCTGACCCTCCGGGTGCTGGAGGGAAAGACTTCTGCGCAGGTCATTCGCGTGAGAACAAAAGCGGATCTTGCCACAGCTGACCCTCTGGGGACTGGCTACGATGTCAGCGTGAGCGCCGAAACTGGTGAAGGCCTGCCGGAGCTGATTGCAAAAGTCGATGAGACTCTGTCCAGCTCAATCGGCTGCGTGGCAGTAGACACACCGGTTCTGACCAGGAGCCGACACATTCACGGGATTACGCAGGCGCGTGCCGAAGTGGCGGCTTTTGCCGTTGCGTGGGAGGAAGCAATGCTGCCCGCACCTGTTGCGGCTGTGCATCTGAGAGCGGCAGCGGTTGCGCTCGAGTCATTGATTGGCGCAGTGAGCACGGAAGACGTGCTCGATCGCGTTTTCAGCTCTTTTTGTGTCGGGAAATAAAGCGAGCTATGCGCTTGCCGCCGCTTCGCCGGCGACTGCGGCAATTTCACCCGCGCTCGCTCTCACCGTCCACGCGGCTCCCTTGGTGGTCATGGCCTGATCCACCATTCGAGCGCCGATGTAATAGCCGCACCGGTCCGGCACTACATAATCGCCAACCCGGCGGGCTTCTTCGCTCATTCCATCGGACAGATACTTGAGGCGCAAGCCAAGGCCGGATTTCTCAAAGTTTCCGATCAGAGATCGCGCAACGACCGGTCCCATCTCGCGAATACGGGCATACTCTCTTCTATCGTAGCCGTAGTATTCCCAGGAAGCATGCCCGGGGCTGATCATGCGTGAGACCTGCACCGCGATGCCTTCGTTGATGAGAAGCTCACGAAGCGTCGCGCGTTTTCCTGTTTCCCAGTAGGAGTAGTAGCCGCTCATCTCCTCGATGATCGCTTTCATCTCGCTTTTGCTGGTAGGAGAGGTGTACCGAACTCCGTGTGCAATCTCGTGGGACAGCCAGAGTGGAATCAGCTCGGGATCCAGGCCCAGTCCTCTGGTTTCCGGATTGGCAACGCTCGTGAAATGCTCGAGGCATACAAAGGCAATTGCGCGTCCGTTTACGACGAGCTCTCCGGCGTTTGCAGCTCCGACACCGACCATCAGGACTACGTCTATGTCCGTGTCGGTCTCCAGAAGGGCTTTACACTGGTCCTCGGTGTTTCTGGCCAACGTCACGACGTCCATCCGCTCGAGCATTGTGCGGAGATCCATTCTTCCAGCGAGCGCGGCGGACTTCACCACCTCGGAGAAATGCGGACTGTCCGGCTCTACGACGTAATTCGACCAGTAGGCTTCGAGGAGACTGCGGTGGTTGTCGAAGTAGCGGTGATATGCCGCGATGCGATCGGTGCTGTTCAGGACTGCGAAGAAATCGGGCAGCAGGTTGATCAGCATCAACAACCAGGTTCGTGTTATGGAGTGGAGCGCGACGCGCTCAAAGGATGCGAGAAAATACGCTGACAGGAATTTTCCAACAAGAGCGATGATGATCTTCGATTGAAAAAATGTGTGGCACAAAAATTTCCTCTTGCGAGATCAGGAGTAAGGCGAGGGTGCCATGACGACATTGCGTCAGATCGAATTGAGTTGTCCAATCTGCGGAAACAGCTTTCAATCCCAGGCGGTGGTCACGACCAACGCCTTCGGGGGGAAGCGAACGGATTTTCATGAGAGGGCAGCGGGGACTCAGCCCCTCGCATACCTCATCCACATGTGCGATGAATGCGGTTACTCGGGTGGCGAGAGAGACTTCAATCACGATGCGGAAGTCAGCCCCCTTCTCAAGGAACATGTCTTCAACGAGCTGGCCCCCTGTGTCACCCAGACTTCCACAACAGGATCGGGCAAATACGAGGCTGCCGCCAAAGTCGCCGAATGGCAGGGAATGGAAGAGCGCCATATCGCGGACCTGCTGCTGAGGGCAGCGTGGTGTTGTGTAGACGAGGGTGACATCGAGGCCGAGCGTTACTATCGAAGGCACGCGGCCTGGATGTTCGAGAAGGCGCTGTCCCGCTACGACGGAGTTGCAGGGGATGAACGCGCTGTCCTGACTTATCTCGTTGGGGAGCTATGGCGGAGAATCGGTGATCTGTCTCAGGCTGGAATGTGGTTCGACAAAGTGAGCGATGAGATCATCGACGAAGCGTCGCAACACTGGGTTCTTGCCGCAGCTGAGCAGCAGCAGACCGATCCGCAGGAATGGTTCGGGTAAACTACGAGTCAGCAGAGGGCCGAAGACTTTGTCTTCGGCCACGCGAGAGACAGCAGAGACGACACTGGCACAGAGGGGGCAACAGCACAGAGGAGTTAACGGGTACCGAAAAGGCGGTCGCCAGCGTCACCAAGGCCGGGGAGGATATAACCTTGTGAATTGAGGCCCCTGTCGAGAGCGGCACAGTAGATCTGAATGTCCGGATGCGCGTCGGCGAGTCGTCTTACACCCTCTGGCGCGGCAACGAGACAGAGAAACCGAATGCGCGTAGCACCCGCGCGCTTGAGCGAGCTGACAGCCGCTGCGGCACTGCCGCCTGTAGCAAGCATCGGATCCAGAACGAAGAAATCCCGCTCCGCTACGTCACCTGGAATTTTGAAGTAATAGTCGACTGGCTGGAGAGTTTCATGATCGCGATAAAGACCGACATGTCCGACCCTCGCAGCGGGAACCAGACGAAGGATTCCCTCGACCATGCCGAGGCCGGCTCGGAGAATGGGCACAAGGGTGAGTTTCTTTCCGCTGATATGTCTGCCAACGGTGTTTTCGAGCGGCGTCTGGACATCGAGGGGCTCGAGGGTCAGATCGATCGTCGCCTCATAGGCCATGAGCATCGCGATTTCATCGACGAGCTCCTTGAAGATCTTGGTTGGAGTATCGCGGTCCCGTAAAATGGTCAGCTTGTGCTGAACGAGGGGATGCCGGATAATTGTCAGCGTTGGAAATTCGTCTGTCTGTTCGATCATTTCTGTGTGTCGTGATGTGAAACAACGCTGTAGTTACGACTGACGCTGTCACCCGGCCCCTAACATATCTTCGTCTCCCATCTGCATGAAAGAATATCAGGCAGTAGTGGTCAAGCTAACGAAGCATACACGTGAGGATGAGGACACGCTCACAGACCTTCTCAATGAGCGAAGCCGGGGTGGGTGGGAGCCGGCACTCATGTCGCAGGACGACACGCGACTGACGATACTTTTTTCACGAAGCGCAGTCGCCGAGGGGTAAAACTTGGAAATCACGTTCGTGGGCGCGGCCCGTGAAGTCACCGGGTCGTGTCACCTTCTGCACGTCAACGGGCATACAGTCCTTCTCGACTGCGGAATGTTTCAGGGAAAACGGAAAGACGCAGCCGAAAAGAATGCCACCCCTCCAATTGCCATCGGTGACATCGATGCTGTAGTACTGTCACATGCACACATCGACCATTCAGGCCGCCTGCCATTCCTGGTGGCGCAAGGTTACAGCAAGACGATCTGGGCAACGCCTGCAACGCGCGATCTTTGCGCGGTAATGCTTGCCGACTCGGCAAACATCCAGGAAAAGGACGCCGAGTATCTGGCGAGAAAGCAAAGGGATTTTGTCGAGCCGCTTTACGGCATGCGCCACGCTGTGAGGACGATGGAGCTCATGGTCGGCGTTCCATACAACAAGCCCTTCGACGTCGTACCGGGCGTCCGTGCCACCTACGTGGATGCCGGACACATCCTCGGCTCAGCTTCGGTAATGCTCGATTGTACAGAAGGGAATGTCACAAAGCGACTGGTGTTCTCGGGAGATATCGGGAGATCCGGACTGGCCATCATCCGGGATCCCTTCCCGCCAGTGAATGCCGACGCTGTCATCATGGAATCGACGTACGGGAACCGGGATCATGAATCCGTCGATGGAGCAAAGGCACATCTTGCAGACGTGATTCGAAAGACCGCAGCTCGCGGCGGCAGGGTGCTCATACCTGCATTTGCCGTCGGCCGGACTCAGGAAATGCTCTACAATCTCAATGCACTACTGCGCGAAGGCGCAATTCCCGCCCTTCCGGTATATGTAGACAGTCCGCTCGCAATCGACACGACTACAGTGTTCGAGATGCACCCCGAGGACTTCGATCAGTCCGAGGACATGGTGCGGAAGGTGAAGGAGCTCTTCGATTTTCCGCTCCTCAAATTCACTCGTGACGTCGAACAATCGAAGGCGATCAATTCTGCAAAGGGCCCGATGATCGTCATCGCCGCATCGGGAATGATGGAAGCAGGGCGGATTCTTCATCATCTGGCCAATGGGGCGAGCGATCCGCGGAATACCATTCTCATTGTCGGTTTCCAGGCCGAGCATACTCTTGGGCGGCGCATCGTGGAAAAACAGCCGATGCTCAAGATTTTCGGTGATGAAATTCCGCTCAGGGCAGATGTCGAAGTGATCAATGGATACAGCGCTCACGCTGACCGGACAGAGCTTGCCGCATGGATCGACAAGGTGAAAACGACGTCACCGCGTCTTGGGCCGGTCTGGCTTGTTCACGGCGAGACCGAAGCACAGGATGCCTTGCAGGCCAGTCTCATCGCAAAGGGATACTCCGTAAGCTGCCCCGGACCGCACACTACAGTCACGTTCTAGTATTTTCAGCGGATGGGTCGGTTTGTCAAAGCTCTGGGTCGGCTGATCGCGAGCATCGTTCTCGCTTTCATCGCAATCTGGGCAGCATCGATGGCCGCAGTGATTGTCTTCAGCTGGATCGATCAAGCGCGGCCAGCCGAGTCAATCGTTGTCCTGGGCGCTGCGCAATACGCCGGCCGACCTTCGCCGGTCCTGAAGGCACGTCTCGATCATGGCATCGACCTGTGGACGCGCGGAATGGGGAAGGTGCTGGTTCTGACTGGCGGGCGTGGCTACGGCGATACGATGAGCGAGGCAGAGGTTGGACGAACCTACGCACGCAGGCACGGTGTACCGGATACCGTGATTCTGCTCGAGAAAGAAGGCAGAACGAGCCGTGAGTCGATGCTCGGTGTGGCAGAGCTGCTTCAAAAGCGTGGAATCAGGACCGCGATACTGGTGAGCGATCCTTTTCACATGCTCAGGTTGTCAATCATAGGGAGGAGATTCGGGCTGGTTCCCTATACGTCGCCAACGCGCACGAGCCCGATCTCGCCTAATCGGGAGAAACGCTGGAAGTACATGCTGGGCGAATCGGTAAAAGCACCATTGGCATTCCTATTCGAGAGGAAACAGTGAGACGAGCACTATTAGTAGCAGCAGGATACTTAATAACGGCAACCGCGGCTGGAGGCCAGGCGGTTCCAAAGATCAAATTCGAGAAGTACACCCTTCCGAACGGACTCGAGGTGATTCTTCACGAGGATCATTCGACCCCCATCGTTTCGGTAAATACCTGGTACAAAGTCGGATCCGGTGACGAGAAGACAGGGCGCACGGGATTCGCGCACCTTTTCGAGCACATCATGTTCATGGGCTCGGAGCATGTGCCCACCGGCATGTTCGACAAGGAGCTGGAAGCAGCTGGAGCGGACAACAATGGATCCACGACGGAAGACCGGACGAATTACTACGAGAACCTTCCTTCCAACGCGCTTCCGCTGGCCCTCTGGCTCGATGCGGACAGGATGGGATTCCTGCTTCCGACGATGGATCAGGCCAAGCTCGATCTTCAGCGAGAAGTAGTTAAGAACGAACGTCGCGAGCGGGTGGACAATGTTCCATATGGCCGAGGGGACGAGATGATTCTCGCGGCGCTGTACCCGAAGGGACATCCGTACTCGTGGTCGGTAATCGGCTCGATGGTGGATCTGGGTGCCGCGTCGCTCGACGACGTGAAGAATTTCTTTCGCACTTACTATGCGCCAAACAACGCGACGCTGACGATCGCAGGTGACTTCAATCCCGCAGAGGCGAAGAAACTGGTCGCGCTCTACTTCGGCAGCATTCCGCGGGGACCTGCAATGCCGGCCCGGCCGAACGTGGCCCCGGTAGTTCTCGCAAAAGATACGTTCATGGTTCTCGAGGATCGCGTGCAGTTGCCACGAGCATTCTATGACTGGCCGACAGTCAGGATCTTCGACAAGGACGACGCGGCGCTCGATGTGCTCGCATCGGTTCTGGCGAGCGGGAAGAACTCACGCCTGTACAAGCGACTCGTTTTCGACATGCAGGTGGCACAGCAGGTATTTGCCTCGCAGCAGTCGAGCAAGCTGGCCGGACGATTCGAGATCGATATCACGCCCAAGCCCGGGCAGAGTCTCGCGGCTATCGACAAGGTCGTTCAGGAAGAGCTTCAAAAGGTGATGACCGAGCCGATCAGTGATCGTGAGCTCAAGAGAGTCCAGAACTCCTTCAAGGCCAGTTTTCTGAATCGCCTTTCGGGAGTGCTTGGTAAATCTGAAATCCTCAATTCATACAATTACATGGCGGGTAACCCCGATTACGTGCAGCAGGATGCAGCGAGATACGAGGCCGTCACCAAGGCCGATGTGCAGCGCGTCGCAAGGCAATACCTCGGCAAGCACAAAGTGGTTCTCACCGTTGTGCCTGAAGGCAAGCGCGAGATGATGCTCACGGCAAACGGAGGTGCCCAGTGAAAAGGCGCATGAATACAGCGGTTGCGTTGCTTGGGGTCGTCGCTGCCGCATCGATTGGCGGCGCGCAGACAATCGATCGCTCCAGGCCACCTGTACTTGGCCCTCCACCGAAGGTCGCGCTTCCTCCGATTGTGACCCGCCAGCTTCCCAACGGGTTGAAGCTGATGATCGTCGAGCAGCACGAGCTTCCGCTTGCCGATTTCGTGCTCGTCGTAGGTGGAGGCGGGGGAACCATGGATCCCGCATCGAAGGGCGGAGTCGCGAATCTCACGTCATCGATGCTCACCGAAGGCACTGGGTCGCGGAGTGCCCTGGAGATAGCCGATCAAATTGCCTATCTGGGAATTGGCCTGGGAGCCAGCAGCAACTGGGATGCAGCGATAGTCAACCTGCACACACCGATGGCGCAGCTCGACAGTGCACTCGCTCTGTTCGCGGACGTCGTGCTTCATCCCGCTTTCCGGTCCGAAGATTTCGAACGTGTGCGGAAGAACCGCCTCACGAGCCTCGTTCAGCTGAAGGACCGACCGACTGCGATCGCCGACCAGGCATATGCCGCAATTCTGTATGGGGCATCACATCCATATGGGCACAATCTGCTTGGCACTGAAGCGTCGGTGACGGGAATGACGACGGCTGACCTGCAGTCGTTCTACCGTGCGAATTTTCTCCCGAACAATGCGACGCTGATCGTAGTCGGTGACGTCACTCCGTCACAGGTCGAGCAGAAAATCGCCGCGTTGTTTGGAGGATGGCAACAAGGGCCCGTCACTCCGTTCACGTTCAGTGATGCCCCGAAAGCCGGACCAACGACGGTGTATCTCATAGACAAGCCGGGCGCCGCGCAATCGTCGTTCCGTATTGGATCTGTCGGCGTTCCGCGATCGACAAAGGATTATTTCGCGCTCAGCGTGATGAACACCATTCTCGGCGGAACCTTTACCAGCAGGCTGATGCAGAATCTTCGAGAGACTCATGGCTATACCTATGGAGCGCGCTCGAGGTTCGACATGCGGCAATCGGCCGGGCCTTTCACCGCATCGGCTGAAGTAGTTGCAGCCAAAACGGATTCAGGACTCGTGGAGTTCATGAAAGAGCTCAATGCCATCAGGGATACTGTGCCGACTGTGGAGCTCAACAAGGCGAAGAGATTTCTGCAGCTGAGCATGCCAGGTGATTTTGAGACGACGCAGCAGATCGCGAATCAGCTCATCCCGGTCGTACTGTATGGACTGCCTCTCGACTATTACAACAGCTACGTCGCCAATATCGAGAACATCACACAGGCCGATGTGCAGCGTGTCGCCAGGCAGTACGTCAATCCATCGTCACTCGCGATAGTGATCGTCGGTGATCGCAAGAGCATCGAATCAGGGCTCAAGGCAGTGAACACGGGTCCGATTTCAATCCGCGATTTCTTTGGTCAGCCAATCACGCCGTGATCCTGTTCGGCGGTTGAAATCAAGAGGCTCGGCTCAATGCTGAGCCTCTTTTTCATTCATGCACCGCAAGCGGCCGCAAGGCGGCAACGACCCATTGCCAGTAGGGTTCTGGATCGACATATCGCACGTCGCTGTGAGATGCTGTGGGAAGGAAAAGTCGCTCGCCCTTTATCTTCGCGGCACGATATACCTCCTCGCCCATTCGCGGCGGGACTACCATATCCCGGCCCCCGTGTACGACCGACACTGGCGCATCAAGTGACGCCACTATTCGCTCAGTGTCGAAATGCAGGCGCGAAACACGGCGCCACAACCCCAGGACCAACCATCGGCCGGCGATCCTCATCGCCATGTCATGGGCTGAGGTGAAAGGCGCTTCAAGAAGAAGTGCCTGAGGCCGGTGCTTCACAGCCAACTCGGCTGCAACGGCGCTGCCGAGAGAGTGGCCGAAAAACGCAAACCGGCTGGGCGAGATCCTGAGAGTGTCGCAGGCGAAAAGGTATGCAGCTTCTGCGTCGAACCCGACAGTTTCATAAGTCGGCCGGCCCTCGATTCCCATATAACCACGATACTCCGGAAGCATCACGGCAAGACCGGTTCGCGCCTCGACTTCCTTCGCCCAGTCGAGCCATCGAACGGCGAGATCGGCATTTCCGTGGAAGGCAATGACGAGCCCTGACGCATGGACTGGATCTCCGACGATGTATGCGAACAGCTTTTGTCCGTCAGGTGCCGTGTAGTCGGCGCGTGCTGCATTGCCGGGATCTGGAAATGGCGGACGTTCGGGTTGAAACGCGATCCTCTCCTGGAAAATCCAAACGCAGGCAATCAGGATGAGGGGAACACCGGCCAACACCGCGACGACTGTCATTACACTCCGGCGAACGATTGAGGCCATAGCCCGATTGGGTTACTCTGCCAGAAGCACCAATCAATTTACGGACATGCAAATACCGATCGAAACGTTCTGCCTCGATAATGGACTGCTCGTGACGCTGTCGCAGGACAACACTGCGCCGATCGTAGCGGTGAACCTCTGGTATCACGTCGGATCGGCGAACGAGAAAGCCGGACGAACCGGTTTCGCACACCTCTTCGAGCACATGCTCTTTCAGGGATCCGAGCATGTCGAGGCGAATGAGCATTTCGAGCTCGTTCAGAGAGCAGGCGGAACGCTGAATGGCAGCACGTGGCTCGAGCGGACTAATTACTTCGAAACCGTCCCTTCGAATCAACTGGAGCTTGCGCTGTGGCTCGAGGCCGATCGCATGGGAGCGCTGCTTCCGGCGATGACGCAGAAGAAGCTCGATACTCAGCGGGATGTCGTGAAGAACGAGCGGCGGTGGTCGGTGGACAACCAGCCGTACGGGACATGGTGGGAAAAACTTCCTGCTCTCGCCTTTCCGGAGTCACATCCGTTCCATCACTCGCTCATCGGCTCGATGGAAGATCTGTCGAAAGCATCGCTTGAAGATGTAGAGCAGTTCTTCAGAACTTTCTATACGCCTGATAATGCCGTGCTGTCGATTGCGGGTGACTTCGATGCTGCTGCAGCGCGAAGGCTCGTGGAAAAACACTTCGGTGGAATTCCGCGTGGCAAGGGCAAGCCGGCTCTCGTCGGCCTCGAGGTGGCTGAGCGATTCGGCGAAACACTGCGAGCAGTCGTGGAGGATGATGTGAGCCTTCCGCGTATGTATCTCGCGTTCCGGTCGCCCGTGTTCGGAAGTGAGGACTACTATGTCGCCAGCATAACAGGTGCAATTCTGGGAATGAGGCAGGGAAGCAGGCTTTACCGATCCCTCGTGCGTGAAAAGCAGATTGCAGCAGATGCTTCAGCGTTCACGTTCGATCTTGCAAAAGGGAGCGATCTCCTGATACTCGACGTTACCGGCCGCCCAGAGACATCGGCTGAACAACTCGAGAGTGAAGTGGAGCGCGAGGTCGATGAGCTTGTCGAGAAGGGGGTCACCGGCGAGGAAGTGCAGCGTGCAATCGCGCTCATTCAGACCGATATCATTACGGCGCTTCAATCGGCAAGCGAGCGGGCCGACCGGATTTCGATGTTCGCGACGCTTCTCGGTGATCCTGCACTGATCAACACGCAGGCCGACAAATACGGCGCAGTGACGAGAGAGAGCGTGAATGCCTTTGCGCGCGATCGACTCGGCGCCGACAACCGGGCGAAGCTCATTTACGTTCCCCGAATACGGGAAGAGGGTGAAGCTGAAGCAGAGATCGTAGAAGCGATGGCCTCATGACAATCGCCACGAGACCCACACCCGGCCCTGCGCGCGAGTATCATTTCCCTGCGTTTACACGAAGTGTCCTTGCGAATGGAATTACCGTAATTGTAGCGCGAGTAACGAAACTCCCACTCGTCAGTGTTGCGACAGTGATAGATGCCACAGCCCTCGATGACTTCCGTGAAAAGGAGGGACTGGCCGAGCTTACAGCGCAATCGTTGAGGGAAGGAACGGAAGAGCGGAACGGGGTGCGGCTCGCGCTCGACCTGGAAAAACTGGGTACTTCTCTAGAGGCTGGGGCAGATTGGGACGGCACCGTCCTGAGCATGACAGTGCTGAGGGCGAATCTCGATCAGGCATTCGAAATATTCGCGGAAACACTCATGTCGCCGGCATTTCGTCACGAGGACATAGAACGGCTGAAGGCGGAGCGACTCGCGGAGCGGATGCAGCTGCTCGACGAGCCGCGCGGTCTTGCGGATGAGTCGTTCTCGCGGTTCCTCTACGCGAGAGGGGCACGATATGCGGTGCCAATGAGCGGGAGCAGCAAATCCGTGAGGGGCATCTCGCGTGACGACGTGCAGCAGATGTATCAGCGGAGTTATCTGCCGTCGTCCACAACGGTGATATTCGCGGGAGACATTACATCGGACGAAGCTGTGAAGCTTGTCGAGCTCAGGCTCGGCGCGTGGAAGGGCGAACATTCCAGGCTCGCCATCGAGCCTGATCGAGCTGCGCACACGACCCGCAGTCTGGAGATTGTCGCAAAGCGTGATGCGGCCCAGTCGGAGCTTCGCATCGGGCATATCGGGGTGCCGAGGACGCATCCTGATTATTTCAACATCGTCGTGATGAACGCCGTTCTGGGCGGCCTCTTCTCCTCGCGAATCAACCTGAATCTGCGTGAAGCTCACGGGTACACTTATGGAGCATCATCCTATTTCGACTGGAGGCGTCACTCGGGACCCTTCGTGATCTCGACGGCGGTTCAGAGCGAGGTTACGGCAGACGCAATCTCGGAAACGCTGAAGGAGATCGACTCGATGAGGGCGAGTGAGATCAGTCACGACGAGCTCACTCTTGCGACGAGCTATCTGGAAGGCGTGTTCCCGATTCGATACGAAACAACCGCGGCCATCGCATCAGCGCTCGCAAGCATGGTGACATTTGACCTGCCGGAGAACTACTTCGATACCTATCGCTCGAACATTTCCGCTGTCACGGCGCATGACGTTCTCGAAGCTGCGAGAAGGCATGTACGACCCGAAGAGCTGCAGATCGTCGTCGTCGGGAATCCTGATGTCATTCGTGAACCAATCGAAGCCCTGAACTTCGGGGGGCTCTCAGTCCGGGAAGCATCGGAAGAGTGAGCGCACGCATCTCCTCGAGGCGAGTCTACTCGGGCAAAGTCATCTCGGTCGATGTCGATTCGGTCAGGTTTCCGAATGATTTGATTGGAGAGCTCGAAATGGTGCGGCATCCAGGGGCGAGCGCCGTCGTACCATTCCTCGATCCACTCGACAGCCCCGACCCTCGAATACTTCTGATTCGCCAGTATCGATATGCGGCAAATGGGTACGTCTATGAGATTCCGGCAGGCCGTCTTGATCCGGGTGAAACGCCAGAGGACTGTGCCGCGCGGGAGCTCAGGGAAGAAACGGGATATTCAGCGAGCGACCTCATCCGGTTGACGACGTTCTATACCACTCCGGGATTCACCGATGAGCAGATCCACCTTTTTGCCGCATCGGGTCTTACCGAAGGAAACTCCAGGGTAGAGGCTGACGAAGTTCTCGATCTCGCTCCGGTGACGTTATCCCGTGCGATGGCCATGATCGCCTCGGGCGAGCTGGTTGACGGAAAGAGCATGATCGGGGTGCTTTTCGCCGAGCGATTCATCCGTCGAGGGTAAACCTCCGGAGACCCAAAAGCATCCAACCATCGTAGAACCATTCAGAAGAAGTGTGTCATCTCGAGTGGACACACAATGGTTCATTACTGGACAACGGTTGGCACCCATGTCGGCTAAGCCTTTGATCTGTAAGAGTTTAGCTAATGTTCCAAGACAGGCATGTCGTCTGCAACCGTAAATGCCGCAGAGAATCTCAACAAGGAGGCTTCTAACAGGTCCTTTCTTCGTCAGATTCTAATTCTTTGGGGGTAGTATCATGGGAATAATCGCTCGTAAGCATGCAGTTCGAGAGCAGGGAGCGAGTGTCCGGGAACAGCTTCGCGCGATGGACGATTCAGGCGTGGTGACCGCGTTCCTGGGTGGAGAAGAGAGAGCGTTTTCGGAGCTGGTCGACCGATATCAGACGCGTCTCCTGAATTTCATATATCGCACCATTGGTGACAGGGAGAAGGCGGAAGACCTCGTTCAGGAGGTGTTCATCCGGGTGTACCGGCACCTTCACAGGTTTGACCGCTCGAAGAAGTTCTCGACGTGGGCGTATACGATTGCGTCGAACCTCGCCAAGAACGAGCTCCGAAACCGCTCGAGAAACCCACTCGTGCTTTTCCAGACGGTGCAGAAGAACTGGCAGGAAGACGATCGTCCGCTGCAGTTCGAGGACAGCACTTCGCGGCCCGATGACATGTACCGGAAGCGTCATCTTCGCGAGATCGTCGAGGAGTCGGTCGCAAAGCTTCCTGAGCATCACAGAAATGTCTTCATCCTGCGCGAGCTCGAGGGAAAGTCGTACGAAGAGATCGCGGAAATCACGGACTGCAACCTCGGCACGGTGAAATCGAGGCTGAACAGGGCGCGCAACTCATTCGCGGAAATCGTAGCGCCGTATATGGATTAGTCGTGGTCCTGGTGACAGCTTAAGGGTTCGGAACCGGACGCCCGTATGCGGGTACTGGTATCCGAACCCTCAAAGCTTGCAACATGGACTGTCGGGAATTCCTGGATCAACATCTTTGCTTCGTCGACGACACTCTTCCGGGTGTCGAGCTCGTCCGCATGCAGATGCATCTGACGGAGTGTGAAGAATGTGCCCGGCATGATGCCACGATCCGCCGATCGCTGATGCTCTTTCGCAATCTTCCGCGAATCGAGCCGTCACCGGATTTCTCAAAGAGACTCGAGATGAGACTTCGCGAGGCGAAGCTCGCAGATGCGGCGGCAGCAAGCGGTGGCCGCAGCCGGAAGTTCGCCGCGGCAGTGACGGTCACGAGTGCGGCGATGTTGACCTACATTGGAATCTCTCTCCGCCAGGTCGATACGCCGCAGGACATCATCCTCCCGCCTGTAGTTGCAATCGCGACATCCGATGCTTCGTCCGCTGGCCCCGCGCCGGAAATGATCGCTGCAGTGTCAGCAGGTCTGCCTATCTGGACTGCGGCCCTTTTCGCCGAGCAGACATCAGCACACTTTGCGTCGATAGAGCTCGCTTCCAACGCGCACTGACGAAGCCTCAGGCTTCGGGTGGGCCTATATATTTGCAACGTGCCCGCCAACTCAGCCCTCAAGACTCTTCATGACGCCTTAAAAAGGGAAACCTTCGACGGGGCTTACTACGTTCACGGCGAAGACGATTTTCAGAAAGACGATGCAGTGAAGCAACTCGTCGACGCCGGTATCGAGCCGGCCATGCGTGACTTCAACATGGAGGTCCTGCGCGCGCAGGAGGCAGATGCAAAATCGCTCGACGCTGCGTTGTCAGCGCTTCCGATGCTGGCAGACAGGCGCATCGTCGTCATCCGCGACGTCAGCTTACTCAAGAAGGATGCGCGCAAAGTCCTCGACCGGTATCTCGAGAAGCCGTCGCCCGATATTCTGGTAATTCTCGTCGAAGCACCGGGTGGAAAAACTGACAAGGATCTCGCGAAAAACGCCACACCGCTTGAGTTCGATAATCTGAGTGCCGACAGAATCCCGAGATGGATCTCACACTATGCCTCGACGCATTTCCACGCGAAGGTTGCTCCCGCTGCTGCGGATCTGCTGCAGATAGCTGTCGGAACCGACCTGCATCAGCTCGTTTCAGAGCTGGATAAGCTTGCAAGCTTCGCAAACGGCCGCGAAATCACCGAAGAAGATGTTGCCGCAGTCGTCGGAGTGAGACGGGGGGAAACCATGGCCGACTTTCTCGATCAGGTCGCGCAGCGAAATGTTTCGAAGGCTCTGGAGCTTCTGCCTGTCATCCTCGGTCAGCCGAAGGTTTCAGCTGTGCAGCTGATAATGGCGCTGACTGTTCAGACAATTGCGCTCGCATGGGGAAAGGCACGCCTCAAGGAAGGCCTTTCGCAAAGCAGGCTCCAGGGTGAGTACTTCGGATTCCTCAAACAGGCTGGCGGTGCGTACACTGGCCGGCCATGGGGATCCGCGGCATCGATGTGGGCGCTTGCAGCGGATCGATGGAGCAACTCTTCGCTCGATCATGCGCTCGACGCACTACTCGAGGCGGACAGAATGCTCAAGGAAACGAGGATATCGTCAGAGGAGCAGATAATGGCGACGCTCGTTCTTTCGATGTGTGTCGAAGAAGAGAGAGTTGCAGCATAACGCAGTCAGGAGCAGTAAAATGTCGAAGGCAATCTGTTTTGTTCTGTTTTTTGTCGCCGCATCCGTAACCGCAGAGGCACAGGGAGCGCTTCCTGTAGATCCCGTCTACAGGCGGGCACAGGCAATGGTGAACGACGGGAACGTTGCAGCGGGTCGAGCGCTCATCGATTCGATGATCACGGTCGCCGCACCAGGCTCGAACGATTATGCGGAAGCCGTATACTGGCGAGCAGTGCTCTCATCGACGGCAGCGGAGGCAGAGGCCGATTATCGGCGGATAGTCGTTGATTATCCAAGGTCACCACGCGTCGAGGATGCGCTGATTCGACTTGCACAGCTCGAAATCGCGCGGGCGAACTACGATGGCGCGCTCAGGCATCTGAATCAGCTTGCAACGGAGCACCCCGAGAGCCCGGCACGCGCACGCGCGAGCTACTGGAGCGCGAGAGCCATGTTCGACAAGAACGATATACAGGGTGGGTGCGCAGCCACGGCTGACGCGTTGTCACGCACGACTGAAACGGACACAGAGCTGCGAAATCAGATTACATATCTCAACCAGCGATGCGCAGGCATTGCACTGAACACGACCCCGGCCGCGGCACCTCCGGCAAGCATTCCGGTAACGAACGCTGCTGAACCGGTGACCGTTTCTTCCGCACCCGTTACCGCTGCTCCGCAACCCGTTGTGCCTCCGGTGGACAGCGCCAGCACCGAACCGAAAAAAGCTGCAACGCCAACGCCGCAAATCACGAAGCCTTCTCCCCAGCCCCCTCCGGTGCTCAAGCCCGCCGAGGAATCTCCAGCTGGAGAGCGAGTGTGGTCCGTTCAGGTTGCAGCATACAACGTGAAATCGCAGGCCGAGGCAATGGTGACGAAACTCAGGAAAAGCGGATATGAAGCGCGTGTAGATGGTACTGGCGCTCCCTTCCGCGTGAGAATCGGAAAGTACAAGACACAGGCGCAGGCAAGTGCGGTGCAGAGATCGCTCAAGGCAAAGCAGATTACAGGATTCGTGGTACAGGCCGAAATTCGGTGAGCCGCGCATCGACGCCGCTGATGCAGCAGTACAGGGAAATCAAGGATCGACATCAAGACGCGATCCTGTTTTTCCGAATGGGTGACTTCTACGAAATGTTCTACGAGGACGCCGAAACAGCATCACGAGCGCTTGGCCTCACGCTGACATCACGAAACAACGGCGGCGCAACGGAGGTTCCACTGGCGGGAGTTCCCGTCAAGGCAGCGGGCGAATACCTCCGTCGTCTGGTTCAGCAGGGATTTCGCGTTGCGATCTGCGAGCAGACTGAAGATCCGAAACACGCAAAAGGGATAGTGCGCCGGGAGGTGATCGAGACGATCACTCCCGGCGCTGCGTTTGCGGACGACCTGCTCGACGGCTCACGCAACAATTATCTGTGCGCGGTTCATTCCGCCGGCGATCGTACAGGAATCGCCGCGGCAGATCTGTCTACCGGCGAATTTCGATTGATCGTCTGCCACACACAGGACGTCGATGCCGTCATGGCGCGTCTCACGCCGCGTGAAATACTCACCCGGCGGGATTCAGGCAGTGCGGTGCGACGTCTACCGGACGATGGAGCGCTCGTCACCGAGCGCGAAGCATGGGAGTTCGACGCGGAGCTCGCTTCGAGTGAAATCGCGCGACAATTCGGAATCGCATCCATCGAAGGTCTTGGAATAGGCGAGGGCGACATGCCCGCGGTTGCAGCCGCCGGCGCACTGATCCGGTACATGAGAGAGCTCCAGCCAGGCGGCGTTCCTCATCTCTCCCGTCCTGTCGTGGAGCGACCCGGCGGGTCGATGCCGCTCGACGAAATGACGCGTAGAAATCTCGAGCTGATTGAATCACTGCGTGGCGGAGAATCGGGAGGGACGCTCCTCTCGGTGCTCGACAGAACTCTCACTCCGATGGGGTCGCGGCTTCTGCGACAGTGGATACTCACGCCGTTGACGGAGAAGACCGCGATCGATGCGCGGCTCGATTGCGTCGAGTTGTTCGCGCGGGATCCAATTGGGCGTGAAGCAGTGCGCGACGCGCTCGATGGCGTGCGCGACATCGAGAGACTTGGCAGCAAAGCAGCGGCCGGAAGAGGCACCCCGAGGGACCTGCGTGCGCTCGGTGATTCCGTTGGACGACTGCCCGCGCTTCACGACGCACTTGCGAAGCTCGCGGGACCGAACGGAATCGAGGGCGGCCCGCTCGGACCTCTGATGCAGAAATGGGATGGCTGTGCGGAGATTGCGGCGGACATCACGACAGCGATCGTCGAGCGACCCCCGATTGCCATGGGCGAGGAATCCTGCATCAGAGAAGGCGTCGATTCATCGCTCGACGAATGGCGCTCGCTTCGCGACGGAGGGAAAGACGCGATTGCGAAGATCCAGCTCGAAGAGAGAACCAGGACCGGCATCAACTCCCTCAAGGTTGGATACAATCGTGTGTTCGGATATTTCATCGAGGTCACGAACAGCAACTCGCACCTGGTTCCTGCTGATTATCAGCGGCGACAGACACTTACAGGTGCCGAGCGTTACGTAACACCGGCACTCAAGGAACACGAGGAAAAAGTTCTGAACGCCGCAGAGCGTATCGAACAGCGCGAGAGAGAGCTGTTCGAGGCGTTGAGAAGGAAGGTCGGCCTTCAGATACGAAGGCTTCAGTGTGCCGCGCAGATCACGGCTGAGCTCGATGTTCTTGCTTCACTCGCTGAGGTCGCCGAGCGCGAAGGCTACACCCGGCCCAGTGTGACGAGCGGGTTCGATCTGAAGATTGCCGCTGGCCGGCATCCGGTTGTCGAGCGAATGATGCCGCGGGAAAAATTCATCCCGAACGACATCAGGCTGCCGGAAAACGCGAGGATGATCATCCTCACAGGCCCGAACATGTCAGGAAAGTCGACGATTCTGAGGCAGACCGGGCTCATCGTGCTCATGGCGCAGATCGGAAGCTTTGTCCCGGCTGCATCGGCAGAGATTGGAATCGTCGACAGGTTATTCACCCGCGTCGGCGCCAGCGACAACCTCGTGCGGGGGCAGTCCACGTTCATGGTGGAGATGTCGGAGACGAGCGCGATTCTGCACACGGCAACGGAGAAGAGCCTGGTTCTGCTCGACGAGATCGGCCGGGGCACGTCGACGTACGATGGAGTATCTATTGCCTGGTCGGTGAGCGAGTATCTGCATGACCACGTGAAATGCAAGACGGTGTTCGCCACTCATTATCACGAGCTCACGCAGCTGCCCGACGAATTAGTATCAGCATGTAACTATAGTGTGGAAGTGAAGGAAGTCGGCGAAGAAGTTCTCTTTCTTCACCGGCTCGTTGCGGGTGGTGCGGACCGATCGTATGGAATAGAGGTGGGGCGTCTCGCCGGCCTGCCACCAGTCGTCCTCGAGAGGGCCAGGAAGTTGCTCGCTCTTTTTGAGGGAGAGGAGATTGTTTCCGCGCTCGGTGGCACCGGCAAAAAAGGAAGCCGGGTGTCGGCACAGGGCTCAGGCGATCAGCTCACGTTATTCGGGTCGGCACCAAACCCGCTCGTTGAAGATCTGAAGAAGATGGAACCCGAGAAAATGACTCCGATCGAGGCACTCGCACTTCTGGATCGGCTCGTTAGTCGCGCAAGGCAGGGGTAGATTACCGGAATGTCGATGAAAAGCACGGTAGTAATGGCTGTAATCGCCGCCGCTCTCTTCTCCGCGTGCGGCAAAGGGGCAGAAAGCGGTGATGTGTTCTCCGGAGTCGGGCCGCGACCTGACGTTCTGCCGGTGATGTTGAACAAGGAGCTTCCGTTCAGGTATCCGCCCTCGCTGTACTCGCAAAAGGTGCAGGCGAACGTGACGCTCAGGGTGTTCATCGACAAGGAAGGCCAGCTGGTTTCCGAGTCGACGCACGTGGCTGAAAGCTCCGGTTATCCGCCGCTCGATTCCGCGGCTGTGAGAGGATCGAGTGATCTTCGATTCATTCCCGCGAAGACGCGCGGACAGGCGGTTCCGGTATCGATTCTTTTCCCCGTTTACTTCAGGCATCCGGAGGCTCCCCCTCTGCCGGGTGATACGATTCTCAAGAAGCCTGTGTCAGGAGCACCAGCCGCCGGCCAGAGTCAGTAATGATCGCAGAGCGGAATCGGCATACGTACGAGAACGTCCTCGAGACGATCGGGTGGACGCCGCTCATACGACTCAACGCGGTAACTCGCGGAATCCGCACGCCGGTTTACGCCAAGGCCGAGTTCTTCAATCCAGGCGGCTCGGTGAAGGATCGCATTGCGATGCCGATCATCGAGAAAGCAGAGCGTGACGGGAGGCTCAGGCCGGGCGGAACGATTGTAGAAGGAACGAGCGGAAACACCGGCACGGCGCTCGCCATCGCGGCCGCTCTTCGCGGTTATAAGTGCATCTTCACGATGCCCGACAAGATGTCGCAGGAAAAGGTGCGCCTTCTCAAGGCGTTCGGCGCAGAAGTGATCATTACGCCGACAGCGGTTCCGCCCGACCATCCCGACAGCTACGTGATGATGGCGAAGCGAATCGCAAAGGAAACTCCGAACGCGATTCTCGCGGACCAGTTCTACAACGAGGCAAACCCGCAGGCGCACTATGATCTGACCGGGCCGGAGCTCTGGGAGCAGACAGAGGGCCGGATTACCCATTTCGTCGCAGCAGCCGGAACCGGCGGCACGATCACGGGTGTTGGACGCTATCTCAAGGAAAAGAATCCGAAGATCCGGATCATCGCCGGCGATCCACTCGGCTCGATACTGGCGAGCTACTGGCGCTCGGATGGCAAGGAAGTGCGTGAAGGCGTTCCGTACAAAGTGGAAGGAATCGGCCAGGACAAGATTCCGGGAACGCTCGACATGAGTGTGATAGATGATTTCGAGACAGTGAGCGACAAGCTGTCGTTTGCGATGGCGAGGCGACTGACGCGTGAGGAAGGGCTGTTCGTCGGTGGATCATCGGGACTCATCGCACACGTTGCGCTCAGGGTAGCGCGTGAAGCCGATGATCCGGACGCGCTGGTGGTGACAATTCTCTGCGATACGGGCGAGCGCTACCTGTCCAAGCTGTACAACGATGAGTGGATGCGTGAAAACCAGATGCTCGACAGCGAGCGCGTCACCCTCATGCACGTGCTCGGAAGAAAAGAAGGCGAGACACCGGGAGTCGTGAGCACGACACCCGGTGCGCCGGTAAGACAGGCACTCGGGTTAATGACGCTGCACGACGTCTCGCAGCTCCCGGTGATGGAAGGCGACAATTGCGTGGGATCAGTGAGTGACTGGTCGCTGTCGCAGAAGAGTCTGGAGAACCCGAAGCTGCTGGATGCGACAGTGAGTGAGGTCATGGATTCTCCGTTCCCGATGATCGCTGCCGATCAGCCGATTGAAAGTGTCGTGAAGCTCCTGTCGAAATCGAATCCGGCAGTTCTCGTACGGCGCGACGGATCGATCGAGGGAATCGTCACTCGCTCGGACATGCTGCACTACATGATGACGAGGTAGGAGCAAGGAAGCTTTGAAGATCACGGTGTTGATGGGCGGCGAGTCGGCGGAGCGGAACGTTTCGCTCGCTTCGGGAATAAGGATCGTTCTCGCGTTGAGGTCACGTGGTCACGAGGTGATCGCGTTCGACCCGTCGAAGGGTGTCATCAGCGAGGAAGAGCAGCACAGGCTTGCAACGAGTGCGGTTGGTACTGAGCCGCCGTCGCTCGACGCTCTCGCAAAGACCACCGGCGGCGCATTTCTTCCAGGACTCGAGGCGATTCCGGAGATCGCAAATGCGGATGTGGTGTTCCTGGCCCTTCATGGCGGGATGGGCGAGGACGGAACGATTCAGGCGCTTCTCGACATGGCTCATGTGAAGTACACGGGCAGCGGCCATCTCTCGAGCGCGCTTGCGATGGATAAGGATCTATCGAAAAAACTGTTTCGGGCAGCGGGTGTGCAGACCGCCGACTGGCTCATGGCGCCTGCTTCACTCGAGGAAGTCGACAGACGTCTTGGCTTTCCGGTGGTGGTGAAGCCATCGAAGCAGGGATCGACTGTCGGTCTCAGTGTCGTGAAGAAGCGGGACGACTTCGACGCGGCAGTAACGGAAGCGTGGCGCTATGATGACGAGGTGATGATCGAGCAGTTCATTCCGGGGCGTGAGCTGACAGTCGGGATTCTGGGAGAGACGGCACTTCCTGTCGGCGAGATCAAGCCGGTGCACGAGATATACGATTACGAGTGCAAGTACACGGCGGGGATGGCAGTGGAGGAATTTCCGGCGAAGCTTTCGGCGGAGCAGTCAGCACGAGTGCAGGCGCAGGCTGCAGCTGCATTCAGGGCGCTCAAGCTCAAGGGATACGCGCGTATTGATTTCCGTCTGTCAGGGTCCGATGATGGAGGAAGCGGAGAGTTCTATTGTCTAGAGGCGAACACACTGCCGGGGATGACGGAGCTCAGTCTGATTCCACAGGGCGCGGCCGCGGCAGGAATCACATTCCCGGAGCTGTGCGAGCGAATTGCGATGTCCGCCCGGAAATGAGGAACAGCACTGCAGGTACGAGAGTAGCATAGAGCCAGCAGAGTAGACAGAGTCAGCAGAGACGCAGAGTCACAGAGAAGGGCAGGTAAACATGCCGGACACATCGTACGAATCGCCATCGCAACAGAGAATGACGCCGGCCGTTCAGTGGCTGATAGCGGCGAACGTCGGCGTGTATTTCCTGCAGGTCACTCTGTTCGGGGCGAACGGTGTGTTCGATGTCCTGGGCCTGGACCCCGTCCGTTTTCCCTCCACGTGGTGGACGATTGCGACGTACATGTTCGTTCACGGCGGACTGTGGCACATCGCGTTCAACATGCTCTCTCTCTACATGTTCGGTCCGCGCATCGAGCAGGCGTGGGGGGCACGGCCGTTCGTCTACTTTTACCTGTGGTGTGGAATCGGCGGAGCGATCGCTCACATGCTGCTCGACGGAAATGCCGGACTCGTCGGCGCATCGGCAGCGATCATGGGAGTTCTGCTCGCCTACGCGCTCCGGTGGCCTGACGATGAGGTGTACGTCTTCGGTGTAATCCCGATGAAGACGCGCTGGCTCGTCATCTGGCTGGCGGCGATCAATCTTGCGATGGGTGTGTCATCGACGAGAGGCGGGAACGGAATTGCGTGGTTTGCCCATATCGGCGGGCTTGCGTTCGGCTGGGTCTATCTTCGCGTATCGGCGTTCGGTGGCCTCGACAATTTCAGGCGCTGGGTATCGCCGGTGCCTGACGAGCCCGAGGATGTTTTCCGCGCTGTCCCCCGGGTGAGGCCGAGAAATCGCGATCGTGGTGAGAATCGGTCGGAAGGGATCGATGAAGTGGTAGCGAAGAGCAATGCGATTGCCGCCAGGCCGGTGCGTTCTGCCCTTGTTCCGCGCACCGCGTCAGATGCGGGCCGCGACTCGGCGGAGAAGCTCGACCTGGTTCTCGACAAGATCTCGAAGCACGGAATCGAGAGCCTGACCACCGAAGAGCTGCGCCTTCTGGAGGATATGTCTCGTAAATTGCGGAACGACGAGACTCGTTAAGAAATACACCCTCCGACAAAATGCCAAAGCCAGAGCTTCTGGAAACGTTCGTGAACCCGTATCCGGATCGCGATTACGAGATCCACATGGACTGTCACGAGTTTACGTCACTCTGTCCGCTTGGGGGAATCGAGAGTGATGCAGAGGAGCTGGCGCTGTTGAAAGGCGGAGCTCCTGATTTCGGAATCATCCGCATCACGTACAATCCTGGCGATGTCTGTATCGAGCTCAAGAGCCTCAAGCTCTATCTGTGGAGCTACCGCAACGACGGGATTTTCTACGAGAGAGCGGTGAACAGGATTCACGATGATCTTGTCTCCGCGATTCATCCGAAATGGATGAAAGTCGTTGGAGATTTCAATCTCCGTGGTGGCATCAAGTCGGTCATCACCGTGGAGCACGGTAAGCGGTCTTCCTGATTTCTCAGCTTTGAAGAGCACTGACACAAGAGATGACACGGAGCCACGAAAGCACGAAGGATCCACGGAGATTTGAAGGGTAAGGACGGAACGACGTAGTTACGTAGTTCCCTTATTTATCTCCGTGTACCCTTCGTGCTTTCGTGGCTCCGTGTCAATCTCTTGTGTCAATCTCTTGTGTCAGTGCTCTCCGGACGAAGCCGCGTCGGAATGAGCGTGATAAGCAGAATGGAGATGAACCGGCGCCTGGCGTGATCTGCGCAGCTTGATGTTCAGCACCTCGACGAAAAGCGAGAACGCCATCGCGAAGTAGATGTATCCCTTGGGAATATGGAAATCCAGGGATTCGGCGACGAGGCTCACGCCAATCAGGACGAGGAATGAAAGCGCGAGCATCTTGATCGTCGGGTGCTTGTCGACGAACCGGCTTACCGCTCCCGAGAACACGAGCATGAAGCCGACTGCGACGATCACCGCGGATATCATGACGCCGATGTCATCCGCCATTCCAACAGCGGTGATGACGGAATCCAGCGAGAAGATGATATCGAGCAGGAGGATCTGGATGATGACGGAGGTGAACGAAGCTGCAACCCTGTTCGACGAATGGCCTTCTTCTCCCTCGAGCTGGCCGTGCATCTCGTGCGTGCTCTTGGCGAGCAGAAAGAGGCCGCCGATAAGAAGGATGATGTCGCGTCCTGAAATTTCCTGCGTCAAAACAGTAAAAAGCGGAGCCGTGAGACGAACGACCCACGCAATCGACATCAGCAGGAGAATGCGGACGAACATCGCCAGCCCGAGGCCGACTTTCCGCGCCTTTTCACGCTGTTCGGCCGGAAGCTTACCGGCGAGGATGGAAATGAATACGACGTTGTCTACGCCAAGTACGATCTCGAGGGCAGTAAGTGTCGCGAAGGCGATCCATGCCTGAGGGTCGGTAAGCCAGTCCATTCAATTGTGGTTGAGTTTCAGTCGATTACTGGAAAATTCCAAAGTGTCCGAGCAGCCACCACAGGATTATGAAAACGATTATTCCCATGCAGCCGCAGCCGCCGGTCAGCTTTCTGGCTCCATATCCGGCGGCGACGCCGCGCAGCAATTTGCTCATTTAATCTCCGTGGGAAAGTAAGCGTGTGCGGGCATTGAGCAGGAGGCATACCGTCAGAACGGATGGCGGGTGCGAGGGGTTCCAGCGTCAGAGGCGCAGAATTACATTGCGACCGCGCGCGGGATTGGCGTGGAGGTGAGGGCCAGGTAGCTCAGTTGGTAGAGCAGCGGACTGAAAATCCGCGTGTCGGCAGTTCGATTCTGCCCCTGGCCATAGCCTGGAATGCATAAACGGGACAACATTCGTGTTGTCCCGTTTTTCGTTTCCTGTCGCTTGGGCAAGGTATTTTTCCGGCATGAAGATCGGACTTCTTACTGGTGGAGGTGACGCACCGGGATTGAACGCGGTGATCCGTGCCGCTGTCCTTGCTGCGGTGAATCGTGGCTGGGAAGTGATCGGGATTCGTCACGGGTTTGCGGGGTTGCTCGGCGAGCCCGACATCGTGCCTCTCACACGTGCAGAGGTGAGAGGAATCGCGCACCTCGGCGGAACGATCCTGAAGACGACGAATAGAGGAAATCCGCTCTGCTTTCCCGTTCGTGGTGTAGACGGGACAGTCTCCGAGCAGGACTGCACCTCCGAGCTCATGGAGAACACGAGGCGCCTGGGCATCGACGCACTCGTTGCAATCGGGGGCGACGGGACTCTTGGAATTGCACTCGAGCTCGTCAGGCGCGGGCTCAAGATCGTGGGAGTTCCCAAAACGATCGATAACGACGTCAGCTGCACCATTACGACATTCGGATTCGACACCGCCGTGAACACCGCCATCGAGGCGCTCGACAAGCTCCACACGACTGCCGAGAGCCACGATCGCGTGCTCGTGATGGAAGTAATGGGACGGCACGCCGGCTTCATCGCGCTTCACGCCGGGGTCGCGGCAACCGCGGATGTGATACTGATACCGGAGATTCCCTACGACATCGAGAAAGTGTGTGACAAAATCCGGGAGCGGGATGCAGCAGGAAAGAATTTTTCGATCGTAATTGCAGCGGAAGGCGCGTACTCCAAAGCTGAAGCGACCGGACATTCGACTCTCACGATGGAGCACCGGCCGATCCGTGCAGGGTCAGTTGCCGAGCATCTGGTGGAGGACATTCACGAGGGCACCGGCAAGGAATGCAGATCTCTGGTGCTCGGCCACCTTCAGCGTGGTGGAATGCCGACGGGATACGACCGTCTCCTTGCGACCCGATTTGGCGCTGCCGCGATAAGTGCGGTCGAGAATGAGAAATGGGGTGAGATGGTTGCGCTTCAGTCGCCGCACCTGGTGACGGTGCCGATAGAGGAAGTGATTCGGCAGGAGAAGCGGGTGGATCCGTCGCACGACATCGTGCAGGCTGCCCGTGCAACGGGGATCAGCCTGGGAGATTAGATATTTATTTAACTAAAGCTTTGCGAGCTTGGCTGCTGAAGGGTTGTTGAAGCTCTGAAGCGTCATCACAGCAGTGCCGATCACGGGCATGGCGCTTTCGATTCGCACCGGAATCCTCATCGCGTCGTCGGAGAAATTCAGCGTGATCACGCCCTCACCCTTGTATCGTCGCGAGTCGCGTACCCTCATCTCGACGCGAATAGTCTGAAAACGACCCGCCGGAGTCGTGACTACCTCACGACGTATGACCTTCACCGTCGTGGGACTGCGGGCAGGATCGAAGTGGCGGTTGAATCTGTAGGTCGAATCCGGGGCGAGAGGCAGGGTTCTGATGAAGTACATGAAAGAGAGCTCGTCCAGCGGCTCGTCTGTGGGGCTTACGCCCGATGCACCATCGGCTCCGGTCCAGCGCTTGTCGGACGCGAAGATTTCGACCCGCTCATCGCGTTTCGACAGCACGTGTTTCTCGTGCTTGAAGTATCGCTGTGCGGCCATTCGCTGAGGGTCGAGCCATGACGAAGTGCGGTCCACTGCCTTCATCGGGCCAAGCCCGGCCCGAAAGTCGAACCGAAGAAGCCAGGTCGTCACACCACGCACGTCCACCGGTCCCTCGACCCACATCGAGCCGCTGCCGACCGTCCCCATCTTCGAGACACTGACCTTGTAAGTCAGCTTCTCGCCGAGGGCGAAGGGAAGGGAGTTGTGAGTCTGTGCTAAAAGACTTTCAGAAAAGACCGAAGAAATCAAAGCAAGCGACACGATCCATCGACCAGCTACGTTCTGCATGGAAGGAAGTTCATCGCGCGTCGTATCAGGGTCTGTCAGCGACCTGCCCGTTGTTCGACGGCAGAAACCACATGGTAAAGTGGAGGAAACCCTTACACACGGAGATGATCAGCGGAACGTTCGTTGCAACAGAGCGCAAAACACACTCGAGAGGGGAGGGGAGCGTGGCGGAAATCAGGATCGAAGAGAAGAAGCGCGGAGCTCCATGGTTGTTGATCGTGCTGCTCATCGTCGTCGCGGCGATTATCGGCTGGTGGCTGTGGTCGAGCAGAACGACCGGCAGCCCAACGACGGGAACTCCAAGTGGCGCCGTCGCGGACTCCATCGCAGACACGACGCGCACTCCATAAAGTCTCGGGAAAAATCGGGAGGTCAGGCATGGCGAACGACAATGACATCAGGCTCACGCGCCTCGAGGAGCTGAAAGGCTTTCAGGTTGCGGAGGGAGATCACGACATTCGTGGGTGGGAGGTAAGGACTCCCGACGACAGGAAGATCGGAAAGGTGGAGGAGCTGATCGTCGATCCGGCAGAGCGTCGAGTGCGCTACATGGAAGTGAAGGTCGATCGCAAGGCGCTGGGGTTCGACGAAGACCGCCACATTCTCGTTCCGATCGGAGCGGCGAGAATCAAGGAAGATGGGCACGATGTGCTGATCGAGCGGCTGCCGGCGCAGGGACTTGCCGGAGCGCCGCCCTACACGCGGGGACCAATCACGCGCGATTACGAGACGTCGCTACGCAACTATTACGGCGCAACGGCAGCAGGCGCTGCGGCCGATTATTACAGGGACGACCTGTACGACGACTCGACACTCCACACACGCAAAGACGACCGTGTAAGTGACCGGATGGACGCGACAGGCATGCCGAAAGTCGGTGATAATGAAGTGACTGTCCCGCTAGTTGCGGATCAGGAAGTGATAGTGAGACGAGCAGGATCCGACGAAGAAATCATCATCAGAAAAAGCAAGAACGGCGACGAAATAAGAGATTGACGAACCGGGGGCCGCCAGCGAAAACTGGCGGCCTTCCTGGTTTTAGGGTGTTATTCTCCTGCGCATGAATGACGCCGCGGAACGCATCGCCTCAAAAGCCTACGTATTCTGGCCGACACTCATCGTAGTATATGCCGTTGACTTCTTCAGCAAGCGGCTCGTCGAGGCCTACGTTCGCCCTGCGTATGTGCCACACCCCGTGATCGGCGACTTTGTTCGTCTCACGCTCGCGTACAACAAGGATGCGGCGATGGGCCTCTCGCTTGGCGGATACTCGCGCATTGGCTTTACGCTCACCGCCGCCGCAGTGCTCGTAGTGCTCGGTGTTCTTTATCATCGTACCCCGCATGAGGCCAGGGCTTCTGTTTTTGCGCTCTCACTGATTACAGCAGGCGCGCTCGGCAATCTTACAGACCGGCTGATGTCGTCTCTCGGAGTAGTCGACTTCATCGACGTCGGAATAGGAAGCTCGCGGTTCTATACATTTAACGTTGCCGATGCGGCGGTCACTTGTGGAGCGCTTTTACTCGCCGTGATTTCGCTGAAGGCACCGAACAAGGAGCGATCTGATGCGCAAATGGATTCCGGCGGTCCTGATCCTCGCAGCGGTGACAGCTTCGATCCTCGTCTATCCGCAGCTTCCGGAGACGATGCCGACTCACTGGAGCGCGAGCGGTGAAGTAAATGGCTGGTCGAACCGGTTATGGGGCGCGTGGCTGCTTCCGCTCATCATGGCGGTCATCTGGGTGATCATGAGAGCAATTCCACACGTCGATCCCCGGAGAGCGAACTACGAGAAATTTGCCGGAATGTACGACGCGCTCATCATTCTCATCCTGCTCTTCATGCTTGCGATGCACATTGTCGTGCTCGCTGCAGCAACGGGGATGCAGGTCAAGATGGACCGCATCGTGATGCCGATGGTGGGAGTGCTCCTTGCCGCGATCGGCTTTCTCATTCCGCGTACGCATCCGAACTGGTTCGTCGGGATTCGTACACCGTGGACGCTCACCAGCGACCTGTCATGGGAGAAGACGCACAAGCTTGGCGGCCCGTTGTTCATCGCGTTTGGCGCGCTGATGGTGGCAGCAGGATTTTTCGCGCCTGAGCAGGCGATATGGGTGCTCGTCATCGCTGCCGTGGCGCTCGTCGTCTTCCTTTTCGCGTACTCGTACCAGGTCTGGAAGGGGGACCCGCTAAAGCGCTGAACGCTGGCCTCTCTCGAGATCGAGAAGAAACTTCTTTCTCCAGAGTCCGCCGCCATATCCGCACAGGTCTCCATTCCTTCGTACGACACGGTGACACGGGATGACGATGGCAATGCGGTTGTCGCCGTTCGCTTTTCCCACTGCGCGCTGAGCGCCGGGGCGTCCCATCGCATTGGCTTGGTCTTCGTAGCTGATGGTCTGGCCGTAAGGGATTTTGCGCAGCTGGTTCCAGGCGGCTACCTGAAAATCGGTGCCCCTGAGAAGCAGCGGAACAGTGAACTCCCTGAGGGTGCCGGTAAAGTAACTATCTAACTCTATCTTCAGCCTGTCGAGATGGGCGTTGGAGCCGGGGACGGCAGCCGTACCGAACCATCGCTTTACCCGCTCCAGCTGGGTCTCCAGCATCCGGCGGTCGGCGAACTCGAGAAGGCAGAGTCCTTCGGATGTCGCTCCGCCGATCATCGGGCCAAGCGGTGTCAGAATCCGCGAAAGGACGACGGGAGCCATGTCCGTCACCTGGTTCGGTTTGATCTCGAAGGTCCGCGAGAACGCATCGTGGAACCCGCTCGCTGACTCGAATCCGTGTGTGTAGCCGACGCCTTCCCACTTCTCACCCTGGCGGATTCTTCCGAGGGCGAGGCCGAGACGACGTGCACGCTGATAGGCCTGGAAGGTGAGACCATGATGACGAAGGAACCAGCGTCTCACGCGGGCGGGATCCAGGTCTTCCGCGCGAAGGTCCGAGTCTTTCCATCGTCGTGACGGATTCTTTTCCACCTCGAGAATCAGCTTCTCGATCCAGGCTGGTGTTGCGCCGTCAAGCTCCATCGGGCGACACCTGAGACATGGCCGGTAGCCGGCGACGAGAGCGTCACGGACGGTTTGATAAAACTCGACATTCTCACGCAGCGGCTTTTTGGCCGAGCACGTGGGACGGCAGAAAATGCCGGTTGTTCGGATACCGGCGAAGAAAACACCATCGAACGATCCGTCGCGCTCCGAGAGCGCGCGGTACATGGTGTCACTCGAAGGAAGGGATGTCATCGTCATGGCCATCAATTTAGGTCCAATTTGAGAGGCTTCCACCGAAAAATGAACACTGAATTCGGCACGAATCGTGTAATTGCATGAAGGGCTGCACATCAAATGGGGGACTCATGCCGAAGGGAACACATTTTCATCAGAATCACGACGCGACTCAAACGGACAAAAAGTTCCGGCCGGAGGATGAGGGGATATACCAGCAGGAAAAGCAGGAATTTCAGAACTCCGAGCAGGACAAGAAAGCCGACGCAATGTCGGAGGAAGAGTTCATAACCGAGCAGGACAAAAAAACGGAAGGATGATCATGGGTAATTCGAATACACGAAGAGCGCTTGCATTGCTGATTGCCGCGGGCACTATCGGGACGACGGCGTGCGCCAGCATGAGCCAGAAAGAGCGCGGTGCAGTGATTGGCGCCGGAGCAGGTGCCGCAATCGGCGGAGTGATCGGCAATCAGACCGGGTCGACCGCGCGTGGCGCGATCATCGGCGCAGTAGTCGGTGGAGCAGCGGGAGCAATCATCGGTCACCAGATGGACCAGCAGGCGAAAGAGATCGATCAGTCGATTCCCGGCGCAAAGGTCGAGCGCGTTGGTGAAGGCATTCAGGTGACATTCGAATCGGGGCTTCTATTCGACTTCGATTCGGACGTCATCAAGCCGACGGCCGCAGCGAATCTTCAGGAGCTCGCGCGCAGCCTGAACAAGTTCGGCAACTCGAACATCCTGATAGTCGGACACACGGACTCGCAGGGTGATGACGCGTACAACATGAGCCTCTCGCAGAGACGCGCGAACTCTGCGTCCGCGTATCTGCAATCCCAGGGCGTGCCATCGACCAGAGTATCGACATCGGGACGAGGCGAAGCGGAGCCTGTTGCCTCGAACGATACCGAGGCCGGTCGAGCGCAGAACAGAAGAGTCGAGGTCGCGATCTACGCGAGCCCCGAATATCGCGAGCAGGTCAAGAAGAGCTCGAGTGGGCAATAATCACCGCTGACTGCTGATTACCACCCGCTGACAGGAGCACCCCGTCGCAAGGCGGGGTGCTTTGGCATTCAAGGCTCTGGCGTACGGCGTGAACGAGACGATCTTACTCCAGATGGAGCGAACGAAAACCGTTCAGTGGCGAGATCCCTCGGATGGCGCCGATGCCGCGCGGAGCCTCTCGGGAATAGAGTGGCTGAGAGCGATGTCGAGGAAGGAGGCGCCGTCTCCGCCTCTGGCCGACGTCCTGGGCTTTCGGCTGGAGCAGATCGAAGAGGGGCATGTCGTGGTCACACTCGTGCCTGCGGAGTATCACTACAATCCGATGGGCGTTCTTCACGGCGGGATGGCCGCAACGCTCTTCGATTCGTCGCTTGGATGCGCAGTCCAGACGCTGCTTCCGCGAGCGCATGCAGCGCCGACGATGCAGCTTCAGGTGAATTACGTGAGGCCGATCTCGGTGAAGACCGGAAAAGTGTTCTGCTCGGGGAGGGTGATTCATATCGGAAAGCATTCTGCAACCGCGGAAGGAAGATTGACGGACACAGATGGAAAGCTTTACGCGCATGCAACCGGAACGTTCATCGTCACCAGGCTCGACGACAAATCCGCGCGCTAGCTTCGCTCGCAAAATCCTGAAACGCGGCAATCAGTGGCAACGACTGTAACTCCTCCCGAGAAGCCTCAGAGCAGATTCTTCCGTTTTCTGCGCCGCAGCGAAGACGGTGACAGAAAGCTCGTCGGCCCGATTCGCGGGGAAGTTTTTGGAGCAGACCGGCTTGCCAAACACGCGCGGAACATTGCCCGCAAGCACCGGCTTCTACCACCACAAAAGCAGCGCGGTCACGGGCCCCTGCTCGATCGTCTCGACGACACTAAAGCGGTGCTCAATGACGTCCAGGAAAGACTGGTCGATGCCGCCGAGCGAGGCATTGACATAAGCCCTGCCGGCGACTGGCTGCTCGACAATTCGTACATCGTCCAGGAGCACGTTCGCGAGATCAGAACGAGTCTTCCCGGCGGCTACTATCAGGAGCTTCCCAAGCTCGCCACCGGAACACTCGCGCAGTATCCACGCGTCTATGATGTTGCGATCGAGCTGATCGCTCACACCGAGGGGCATCTCACTCTCGACAACATCACGCTGTTCGTGCGTGAGTATCAGAAAGTAGCGCAGCTCTCGATGGGTGAGCTGTGGGCGATACCGACGATGTTCAGGCTCGGGCTCGTCGAGAACATCAGGAGAATGGCGCTGCGTGTCCGGGCACGTCTCGATGAAGTCGAGTCGGCGGATCGGCTTGCTGCCGAAATCATGGCGGCGAACGACGAATCGCCCACGGCGCTCGCCGGCGCGCTCGATCGATTCATCAATGATCATCCGCCGTTCACTCCGACGTTCGTCGCGCGATTCCTTCACCAGATTCGCGGCTACCAGGTCAACTTCACGCCGCTCGTTTGGCTGGAGCAGTGGATCGCTGAAGATGGACCGAGTGCCGAAGTCGCGGTAACACGATCGAACCGGATGATCGCGCTCACGCAGATCACGGTCTCGAACTGCATTACAAGTCTCAGGACGATTGCGCGGCTCGACTGGAGAGAGTTCGTCGAATCGCAGAGCGCGACCGAGAAGATTCTGCGAAAGGACCTGTCGGGTCACTACGCGGGAATGGCGTTCGGGACGCGCGACCACTACAGACATGTCGTCGAGCACATCGCGAAGCAGACAAAACGACCGGAAGAAGAAATTGCAAACCTCGCGCTTGGACTTTCGGTGCAGGGTCACGGTCAGGGAGACGAGCGGCGATCACACGTCGGCTATTACCTGATCGATGACGGACGGCTGCAGCTCGAGGAGGCGACGGGATATCGCCCTCCGTGGAACGAGCGTATCTACCGATGGACTCAACGCCATCCGACTGCTCTTTACTTCGGTGGCATTGCGGCGTCGACGACGCTGCTGCTCCTCGCACTGCTGCTGATCGTTCCCTTCACCAGCATCGGGCAATTCGTCGCGGTGCTGGTGCTCGCCGTGATCCCGACCAACGAGATCGGCATCGGCATGGTGAATCAGCTCGTTACGCTGATGATGCCGCCCCACGTGCTTCCGAAAATGGAGTTTCGCGAAGACGGAATTCCTTCCGAGTTTCGGACAGCTGTCGTTGTGCCAACCCTGTTCGGGAGCGTGCGCGCCGTGCGCGAAGCGCTCGGTCACATCGAGGTACAGTATCTCGCCAACCGCGACTTGAATCTCTCGTTCGCGATACTGAGCGACTTCACGGATGCAGAAACCGAGACAACGCCCGAAGACGCCGAGATAATCCAGGCAGCAGTGACGGGCATCGAGGCGCTCAACAGAAAATATCCGCAGGAGGGGAACGACGTCTTC
>Ga0209998_10000051_pt1 | contig 47606 bp, 49 predicted proteins | sample EndophyteCoNSPM_FD_187576 | JGI IMG/M metagenome (GOLD analysis project Ga0209998, IMG submission 187576) | Arabidopsis thaliana rhizosphere microbial communities from the Joint Genome Institute, USA, that affect carbon cycling - Endophyte Co-N... | ecosystem: Host-associated > Plants > Roots >... | reverse complement strand
ACGGTGGGCTCGATCGTCAACGGCTCCGCGGCGGCCAGCGGCTGGGGCCGGCTGGTGAGCTCGTCCGCGAGCAGCCATACGTCCATCTACCGGCTCGATCTCGGCAACGGACAGGTCGTGCTGACGCACGTCTTCTGGGCCCGCTAGTCGAACCGAGCAGCAGCGCTGACAACGCCCCCGCCGACGGCGGGGGCGTTGTCGTTTCGGCCGAGCCGCCCCGGACTCCCCGAACCGGGCATCCGCGGGAGGAACGTTCCGTGGGCGAGTTCGCATCGGAGCTGGTCGCGCTCCTCGGTCGCCTCGCCTCGCTGCTGTTGGCGCCGATCCGGTGGGTCCGAGACAGGTGGCGCAGGTAGCTCGACGACGACGACCGGCTGAGGGTCTGGAGATGGCGGAGGGGGTGGGATTCGAACCCACGGAGGCTTGCACCTCAGCGGTTTTCAAGACCGCCGCATTCGTCCACTCTGCCACCCCTCCGCCTCGATGGTAACGCCCTCATCGGCGAGGAGCCATCGGAGGACGCGCTTGGCTGAGCCGCGTGGGCGCGCGGACTTACCGCTGCCGATCAGGCCGCCACTGCTTGCGACAGCTCCCGGCCCCACCGTCGCGCGCGCTCCAGCTCGCCCTCCCGCAGAGGCCCGTACTTGTCGGTTACGAGAAACTTCTGAGCCTTGACGGCAGGGTGGTAGCCGGCTCGCTCCAGACCTCGCTCGATGTCCCCGGTCGCTCCGCGCGGTGACCACCAGATGCGAGTTTCGAATGCGGCACCCAGTCCGTGTCCGGGCGGCAACGATTGCAGCCATGAGCGCAAGGAGGGATGTGAGAGGTCGGGGGGTGTCGGCGCGCCGGCCTCGCTTCGTGCAACGCTCTCCCGCATCTGGTCGGTTGGCAGCGAGAATCCGAGCACCGGCGCGCCGGCCACGATCAGGTCAGCGTCCCGGATGATCTCGGCCCCGGCTGCGTCGGTTGGCAGGGCCAGAACGTCTGGACCCAGGCCGTCGGCGACGGCCCGCGCAATGGCAGCGGTGTTGCCCCACAACGATTCATAGACCACAACAGCCTTCATCAGAATTACCTCCGTCCGGACCTGTCGAATACGTCCCGATCGAGACGGATTCGACTGCAACCTGGCTGGTTAGATCGGTTCGTGCGACGGACGCTGCGCCGCGTCCGCGGTGCCATCGGGCCCGCCGATGACATAGGCGATCATCGCGACAAGCCCGAAGCTGAAGAGACCCAGCACCAGGAGAAGGACGAACCACGTCTTGTCCTGGAGCTGCGAGGTGTTCAGCAGCGCGCCGATCCATGCCACGAGGCCGCCAACGAAACCCGCGATCATCGCGACTGCCGCCAGCCCCCCCAGCCCGACGATCATCCAGGCCATCGGTGTCGCTTGAACCCCGATGACATCCGGACCCCTCATGACGAAGGCGCCATTTGCATACGCAATCCAGACGGCTGCGAACGCCAGGATGGCCCCCGCGATGACAGCAGTCACACTGCCCAGAAAGACTCTTGTTACGGTCCGCTTGTTCACAATTTCGCCTCCAGCAACGTCGCTTTTCAGGAATCGCGGCTAACCGGCGGAACGCCGGGCAGGCCGATGATCAGATCTGCCATACCAGCCATCTGACTACGGGCGGATAGCGACCTTGAGGACGCCGTCCAGGCGGTTGCTGAAGACGCGATACGCCTCGCCGATCTCGTCGAGCGAGAAGCGGTGCGTGATCAGCGGCAGCGGGTCGAAGCGGCCCGAGGCCACGATCTTCATGAGGCGCTCCATCCGCTCCTTGCCGCCCGGGCAGAGGGTCGTCACGATCGTGTGATCGCCAAGACCCGCCGCGAAGGCGTCATACGGCATCTGGAGCTTGCCCGAGTACACGCCGAGGCTCGACAGCGTCCCTCCTGGTCGGATGGAACGCAACGCGCTCTCGAAGGTCTCCTGCAGTCCGAGCGCCTCGATCGCCACATCGGCGCCGCCCTTGGTCAGGCGGACGACCTCCGCCGGCACATCGACCGCCGCGGGATCCAGGACGACGTCGGCACCCATGCGGCGCGACATCTCGCGGCGCGTCGCATCGCCGTCAACGCCGATCACCAGCGCGGCGCCCATGAGCCGGGCGCCCGCGGTCGCGCAGAGGCCAATCGGGCCCTGGGCGAAGACGACCACCGAGTCGCCGATGCGCACCTTGCCGGACTCTGCCCCGGCAAAGCCGGTCGAGGCGATGTCGGCGAGGAGGACGACCTGCTCATCGGTCAGGGTTTCCGGAATCTTTGCCAGGTTTGCCTGGGCGGCCGGCACCAGCAGGTACTCGGCCTGCGCGCCGTTGATGGTGTTGCCGAAGCGCCAGCCGCCGATGGCCCGATAGCCACTGCCGTGTCCGCACTGGCTCAGCTTCCCGCTGAGGCAGGCGTGGCACTGGCCGCACGGCGTGATGGCCCCGACCAGCACCCGCTCGCCAACCCGGTAGCCGTCGACGCCCGGTCCCAGCTCCTCGATGACGCCGACAGGCTCGTGCCCAACCGTGAGGCCCGGCTGCACCGGATACTCGCCCTTGAGGATATGCACATCAGTGCCGCAGATCGTCGTGAGGGTGACGCGGATAAGCGCCTCACCAGGCCCCGGTCGGGGCCGCGCAACTCGTTCGATGCTGATGTCGCCGGGGCCGTGGAAGACGGCTGCGCGCATCGTCGACGTGTCTGCGGCGATCCCCTCCATCGCGCGGAGCGAAATGGCCATCTCAGCTCTCCTTCAGACGGAGAGGCCGTGAGCCTCACTGATCGCGCCGGCTCGCCTCGCCGTCGACCTCATCCTGGGCGTGGACACGGCGCAGCCCATGTGCCGGTCGGCCCCTTGGCGGGGTCCTATGGACCCCTTCTCGATTTCGGGTCGTTTGGCTCTATGGCCGGCTGCGGTCGTCAGCGAGGATGCGGAGCATCCGGGAAGGTCAGGCTGGAGAGTGAGATTGGCAGTGCTCGAGGTCGATTGGATCGTGTGCCGGGCCACGGAACGGCAGGTCATCGAGGGGCGACTCAAGTGCCCCGGTGATTGCCCGAGCGAAGCGGATCGCGAGACGCGGCTGGAGGTCTGCTTCGATTGCCGGCACCTCATGGCCACCCCGCTGGATCGGCGGCGAGAGGGAACGTGCGCAACCGAGGTCTGATGGGTCAGGCGGCGATGCTGCCTGGCAGGTCGGGCGGCACGTCGAGCTCGTACCGCGCGACTGATCCCTCCCAGTCGATCCGCAAGGGGTAGTGGCCCCCGGCCAGCAGGTGCCGCATCGCGACGTTGTCCGCCATCACCCATGCCACCAGCTGCCGAACGTGCCGGAGTCGCGCGGACGCAAGGGCCGCGCCGAGCAACAGCGTTCCGACGCCGTGATGCTGCATCCGATCGTCGACGGCGACCGCCAGCTCCTCGACGCCATCGCCGATCGGCTCGAGGACGAGGTGACCGGCAATCCGCCCATCGGCGACGGCCACGAAACCGTCCCGGCGCACGTGGTCCGCTCCCGCGTAACGCAGGGCCTGCACCGGATCGATCCCGCGCGACGCACCGTGGAAACGGGTGGCGCGGCTATCGGCCGAGAGGTCAGCGTAGAAGCGCTCGAGCTCTGCCGCGTCAGTCGGGCAGACTCGTCGCACGCGGATATCGTCGTGGACCATGGCCGGATCGTGGTCCAGTCCGCGACTCCGCTCCAGTGCCGAGACGCCCCTCTGCAGGGGCCATCCGGCCTCGGATCGCCGCTATCGATCGAGGTGCAGCACGCGAGCCGCCTGGCGCAGCTCCTCGCGGAAATCGGGGTGAGCGATCGCGATCAACGCGGTGGCGCGCTCGGCCATCGACCGGCCGAAGAGCTCGGCCACACCCCATTCGGTCACGACGGTGCGGACGTGGGCTCGCGTGGTCACCACCCCGGCACCTTCACGGAGGCTGGCCACGATCCTCGAGGCAGATCCACCGGCAGCCGTCGACGGGAGGGCAATGATGGCCCGCCCCTCCTCTGCCAATGCCGCCCCCCGGATGAAGTCCATCTGGCCGCCGACGCCGGAGTACAGGCGCCGGCCGATCGAGTCGGCCACCACCTGCCCCGAGAGGTCGACCTCGATGGCCGAGTTGACCGCCACCATGCGTCGGAAGCGACGAATGACGGCGGTGTCGTTCGTGTAGTCGACCGGGCGCATCTCGACCATCGGGTTGTCGTCGATGAACCGATAGAGGCGCTGTGTTCCCATGACGAAGGCCGAGACGATCTTGCCGCGGTTGACCTCCTTGGCCTCACCAGTCACCGCGCCCGCCTCGACGAGGTCGACGACCGTGTCATTGAACAGCTCGGTGTGGATGCCCAGGTCGCGCTTCTCACGGAGGGCGGCCCCGACGGCGGCCGGGATCGCGCCGATCCCGAGCTGCAGCGTCGCTCGATCGGGCACCAGCTCCGCGACGTGGGCACCGATCTGACGTTCGACGTCGCCGATGGCCTCGACTGGGCGCTCGTGCGGCGGCTCGTCGACGTCGACGGCCAGGTCGATCTGGTCCACGTGGACGAAGCTGTTGCCGAGCGTCCGCGGCATGCCGGGATTGATCTGGGCGATGACGAGCTTCGCGTTCTGCACCGCGGCGAGGGTCGCGTCGATGCTGGTGCCGAGTGAGCAATAGCCATGGGAGTCGGGTGGGCTGACGTTGATGAAGACGGCATCCAGCGGCAGGATCCCGCGGGTGAAGAGCAGCGGAATGTCGGAGAGGAAGATCGGCACGTAGTCCGCACGCCCCTCGTTCACGGCCTCGCGCGCATTCGGACCGATGAAAAGAGCCCGATGTCGCACATGCCCGGCCAGGGCCGGGTCGAGGTGCGGGCAGGGTCCGTCCAGGTGCAGCCCGACCGTCGTGACCCCGCTCAGCTGGGGCGCCCGCGCCGCCAGCGCGACGAGGAGGGCAGTGGGTGTCGCGGCTCCGCCGTGGATGAAGATCGTGTGGCCGTCGCGAATCGAGGCGACAGCCTCCTCGGAGGTCACGTTCTGCATGCCGGCAGCCTAGCCCGATGCTCCAGCCGCCGAACGGTCCGACCGGCTCAGTCCAGTGCGACGAACGGCACCTTCTGCCGATTGACCGCAATCACGGGACGGCCCACGGTCTCCCGCTTGTTTCCCTCCCCGCTAATCTGACGCTGACTCGCATGGGTGACGGAGGACGGATGACGACAACGACCGATGAGCCGCTCGTGGCGGCGCTCGTCGAGCAGCTGGAGGCCATGCGCGCGGCAGAGCGTGACGTCTTCGGCGCGCTCGACGCGGAGGTTCGCGATCGGCCGATGCGACCCGGCGACTGGTCCCCGAAGGATCACCAGGCACATCTGACGGCGTGGAAGAAGATCCAGTCCGAGCGGATCCAGGCAGCGGCCAGGGGCGAAGAGCTCACCGCCGATGCACGCGAGACCGACGAGCGCAACGCCGAGCTCCAGGCCCTCCGGGCCGACTGGCCATGGGACGAGATCGTCCGAGAGGCGGACGAGGTCAGCGACCGGCTGGTGGCCCAGATCCGTGCGGCAGGCCCAGAGCTGCTGACCTCCAGGGAGGGGATGGTCGGGCAGATCTACGGCAACAGCGCCTCGCATGCGACCACGCACTTCGTCTGGCTCTCGGACGCCGGCATCGGGGTGGACGCGGAGCGCATCGAGGCGTTCCTGGATGACCATGAGCGACAACTGAAGGACGCACCCCTGGCGGACTACGATCGAGCCGTGGGCCTCTACAACGTCGCCTGTGCGCATGCGGTGTCGGGGCGGCTCGAGCGCGCGAGGCCACTCCTCCGGGCAGCATTTGCCATCCGCCCCGACCTCGCCGAGTTCGCAAAGGAGGACCCGGACCTCGTCCAGCTCCGCGACGAGCTTTCGCAGCTCGCTGCGTCAGGCTAGACGGCAGACCTCAGGGGGAGACGCTCGGCCGGGGGGCGTCGAGGTAGTCCCGGTCGGCGATCTCAAGGAAGAGCCTGGAATGATCGGTCGGCGATTGGGTGTAGGTGGCGACGGTCAGAACGTCGATCGTCGTCTCCGCGTAGGCATCCCCGAGGTGACCGGCCAGCCACTCGAGCAGCGAGGTGCCGCGCTCCTCGCCGAGCATCGCTCCCAGGAACCCTGACAGGTGGTCGAGCGCGGCGGTCGGGTCCAGGACCGGTTCGTCCGCCCGTCCCTGCACGCTCGCGTACCCGTCGGCGAGGTCTCCGGACGGATCGGTCACGAATCCGAGCGCCAGCGTCCGGCCGTCCGCATCGACCAGCTGGCATCCCTGGAAGAAGTAGCCGGCCGCGGTCGCACTGGGCTGGATCTGGTCGCAGGTGAACCCCTGGCCCTCGTAGTACGCGATCACCGCCTCGACGCTGAACCCGAAGCCGGAAGGTGCCGGCGTGGGCAGGCTGCTCGCGCTCTCGGTCGCGGACGACGGCAGCGGGCTTGCCTGCTCGCTGGCCGCCCGTGGACTCGAGGAGCTGGCGCTCGTGCAAGCAGCCAGGACGGCCGCGCACGAGAACGCCAGGATGGTCCAATAAATGCGCCTTGCTGCCATACAGGACCATTGTGAAGGTTGCCGCGCCGCGCGAATTCGGCCATCATTCCCCCTGCAACAGCCCGCCTCGTTGCACTGAACTTGAGGAATACACATGAAACGCATCCTGACACCGGCCCTTCTCGCCGCGTCTCTCATCGTCGCCTCGGCGGCGATCGTCGTGGCGGAACAGCCGACCGACAACCACGGAGCCGAGGTCGCCGCGGTGGCCAAGGCCGTTGAGAACGTCGTCGATGGCTCGCACGGCATGGCCGTCTCGGCGATCGCCAAGGCGCACGGCGCCGAGGTCTCGGCCGCGGCGCGCGCCAACGCCGACGCTCACGCTGCAGCGCAGGGCGACAACGGAGCCGCTGCCTCGGAGTCCGGCAGGCTCAAGGCTGAGGCTGGAGCCGCCAACCGGCCCTAGGCCCCTTCAAAGCGAAACACCAGAGGCCTCCCTCGTCGGGAGGCCTCTTCGCTTGTCCGGGTTCGGAGGGAACGGGGTGTCCTACCCTGTGCCAATGAAGGACAACCCGGTCTACGCCCAGCTCACCGAGCAGATGCGAACAGGCAGCGATGAGGAGCTTCTCGCCGACCTGTCGCGATTCATCGGCTCGTTCGGAGATCACGACGACGAGTGCCCTGCATACGGCGCGGTGGGCCGCGATGCGGAACTTGCGGCATGCGCCTGCGGCTTTGCCCGACGGTACGACCTCGTCGACGAGCTGCGGAGCCGCCTCGCGAGACCCCCTTCCGCTCCGGCCGAGCCTCGGTAGGTGCTGATCTCGCTGACGACGACCGGGCGGAAGTCCGGCGAGCCCCGCAAGGTACCGCTCTTCGCCTTCGACGACCGGGACCGGCTCGTGATCGTGGGCTCCCGAGGCGGCACGGCGAAGGATCCTGAATGGGCAGGCAACCTGCGCGCCGATCCCCGCGCCATCGTCACGCGGGACGACGAGGAGTGGGCCGTCCGCGCGTACGAAGTCGAAGGCGAGGAGCGAGATCGACTGTGGCTGCTCGTGGTGGCGGGGTTCCCGCTCTATGAGAGCTATCGGCGCCGCACGAGCCGGCTGATCCCCATCTTCGTGCTCGAGCCAGCCGTGGGTGGCTAGGGCAGGAGCTCGAAGACCCAGGTCATGCCGGCGAACCCCTTGAGCTCCACCTCTCGGCCTGCGGCGAAGGAGAAGCCGCGCTCCAGCCCGAGATCGTGCAGCTGCTCGGAGGTCAGCGGGTGCCCGACCTCGGCCGCGTCGCAGATGCGGCTGGCCAGGTTCACCGCGGCGCCGAAGATGTCGTCGTTGTGGTCGACCGGCTCACCGGAGGCCATGCCGATACGGACCCGGAGCGGTTGCACCGCACCCGCCGCCATCCTGTCCGCAAAACCAGCCCGGATCGAGAGAGCGCACTCCAGCGCCAGGGCTGCGTCGTCGAACGACGCCATGAACCCGTCCCCCGTGTGCTTCACCTCACGCCCGCGTGCCGCCACCAGGGCGCGCCGGATGATGGCGTCATGCTCGTCGAGAAGGGCCATGTAGGAGGCCTCGCCGACCTCGTGCAGCAGGGAGGTCGAACCCTCGAGGTCCGTGAAGAGGATCGTTCGCAGGGCGGGCCGGATCCGAGAAGGATCGCCCGAGTCGTGAATCTTGCCCAGGAATCGGACGAGGTTCTCCTCGGAGACGCCGATGATCTCGTTGGGTATGAGTCCGTGCGCCGCCCGGTGCGCTTCCTGCAGGTTGTCGGGGCGCTCGGCCTTCACGAGGCAGAAGGCCAACCCCGTATTGGCATCGAACCAGTAGGCGAGGAACTGCACATCGAACCTGGCCTGGACCTCGAGATCGCTCAGGTGCGCCTGCGCAACCTGCTCGGCCGTCAGGCCCTGCAGCTCGTGGCGGTCCATGAAGAGTGGCATCGTCCGCCTCCTTCAGGAGATGCTGGGGGCGCCGAAGTGGGGCTGGAGGGCGGCAGGGATGCGGACCGATCCGTCGGGCTGGAGGTGAGTCTCGAGCAGCGCGGCATAGGTGCGCGACATGCCGAGGGCGGAGCCGTTCAGCGTGTGGAGCAGCTCCGGCCGCGCATCGGCTGAGGCCCGGAAGCGCAGGTTCATGCGGCGCGCCTGGAAATCGGTGTAATTCGAGCAGGAGCTGACCTCGAGCCACTTCCCCACCCCGGGCGACCACGCCTCGAGGTCGTAGCCCTTGGCCGGGGCGAAGCCAAGATCCGCGGTGCAGCGCTCGACCGTGCGGTACGGGATCTCGAGCGCCTCCAGCACCTCCTCGGCGTTGCGAGTCAGCGTCTCGAGCTCGTCCCAGCTCGTCTCGGGGAGCACGAACTTGACCATCTCGACCTTGTCGAACTGGTGGACGCGCAAGAGGCCACGGGTGTCCTTGCCGGCCGCCCCGGCCTCGCGACGGAAGCAGGGCGTGTAGGCGGCGTGGTAGATCGGCAGGTCGTCGCCGGGCAGGATCTCGTCACGGTAGAGGTTGGTGACCGGCACCTCCGCGGTGGGGATCAGGTACAGGTCATCGCGCTCGACCACGTACATCTGCCCTTCCTTGTCCGGCAGCTGGCCGGTGCCGCGCGCCGAGGCGGCGTTGACGAGGATCGGCGTCCATACCTCGCGGTAGCCGTGTCGCTCGGCCAGCTCGAGCATGAGGCCGATGAGGGCGCGCTGCAGCCGCGCGCCAGCCCCGGTGTAGAGGATGAATCCGGACCCGGCGACCTTCGCACCGCGCTCCAGGTCGAAGAGGCCGAGCCGCTCCGCGATCTCCCAGTGCGGCGGCGAGCTGCCGGCTGCTGCCGGCTCGCCCCACGAGCGGATCACCGGGTTGTCGTCGGCGCTCGCGCCGTCCGGGACGCTGTCGTGCGCCAGGTTCGGAATCTGGAGCAGGTCAGCCTCGATCGCCGTCTCGAGCCCCGCGAGCTCGGCGGTGAAGGCATCGATCCGCTCGGAGATCGGCGCCATGCGCGCTTTCAGGGCATCCGCCTCGTCGCGCTTGCCGTTGCGCATCAGCTCGCCCAGCTCGCGGTTGCCGTTGTTCCGTTCGGCGCGCAGGTCGTTGGCATCGGACTCGAGCTGCCGCCGCCGGGCGTCCGCCGCCAGCAGCCGGTCGACCGCATCGGTCGCCTCGCCCTTCCGGGCGATCGCGCGCTTCACCCCGTCGGGATCGTCGCGGATGAGCTGGATCGAGATCATGCCGTGAGCGTATCGGGCGCAGCGGCCTCCCGGAGCCGCTCGACGACGAAGTCCGCCGGGAGCGACGCGAGCAGCCACCCCGCGCGTGGCCCATTCGGCTGGCCGAGGAAGGCGAGGTAGAGCGCGGCGAAGATGCGCCCGGCCGGCAGGCCGGCCGTGCGCGCTGCCTCGAAGATCGCCGACTGGAGGGACTCCCCGTCCCAGGCATCAGCCGGCGGCAGGGTTGCCGCCAGGCCGGCAAGGGCTCGGCGCTGCTCGGCATCCAGCTGCGAGGCGGCCGGAGGGAGCGACGCCCGCTGGACCTGCATCCGGGAGCGCTCGGGCGCGTACACATCCAGCCAGCCTCGGGCAGCCTGCGTGCGCTCGTCGAGCAGCTGCCGCTCGGGTTCGGTGAGCGGGGTGCCCTTCTCTGCCTCCATCCGCGCCGCCACGTCGACGCCGGGGACCTGGAGCAACAGGGCGAGGTGCGCGAATGGTGGACGGTAAGAGGAGCCGGCGGCCACGACATCGGCCGCGGGGTCGACCAGCGAAGCGGCGAACACGCGCTCGTGGTCGGGCGGCAGGTCGCCTTTGACCTCGATCCCGGCGCTGGCCGCCGCGATCCGGTCCGACTCGTCGAAGAGGCGCGGGATCGCATCGGTCCCGTCGGGGTCGAACTCGATCGCGTGGTTGGGACGCGGCCGGACCATCAGCAGGCGCAGCTGCTCCGCCGGGACGACCTCGGCGATCTCGTGGGCGGCCGCTCCCCGACCCTTGCTGCTGCTCATCTTCCGCCCGCCGATGTTCAGGAACTCGTACGGGAGGTTGAGCGGCGGCTCGCGGTCGAAGACCTCGCGCGCGATCGCATCGGATCGGTCGCGGGAGCCTCCGGCGGTGGCGAGGTCCTTGCCGCAGGGCTCGATCGTCACTCCGAACATGCTCCACTGCACCGCCCAGTCGAGGTTCCACGGCAGCTTCGCCGCCCCGCCGAACGGCGCGACGCGGCCGCTCGTCGAGCAGCCGCTGGCCCAGGTCACGAGGTCGGGCAGGCAGTCGAAGGCGACCGTCTCGCCGTCCCAGTCGCGGGCGAGGGTGGTTCCCACCCTGCCGCAGGTCGGGCAGATGACGTGGACCGGCAGCCAACCCTCGGGCCGCTCGACGCGGCTGACCCGCCGGTAGATGTCGCGGACGACCTCTGCTCGATCGAGGGCGGTGCGGATGAACGGGTCAACGTCCCCGGTGGCATAGATCTCGCTCATCCAGTAGTAGCGGTCCGGGTGAATCCCGAGCCCGCTGAAGGTGTCGATGAAGAGCGCGGCGAAGTGCCGAGCGTACGACGGGTGGCATTCTCCTACCGGGTCTGGCACATGGGCGAGGGGGGCGCCCATCCAGCGCTCGCTGGCGTCGGGCGTGAGCATCGCCTGGGCGTCCATCGGGTCCAGGTCATCCACCCCGTACAGCAGGGTGGTGGGCAGCTCGTGGGCACGCAGGGCACGCACGATGACGTCGAGGATCACCGGGCCACGCAGGCTCCCGACGTGGACCGTGCCGGAGGGGGTCTTCGAATCGTTGACGACCTGCGGCCCGGTGAGGCGCGCCGCCAGCTCGTCGGCCCAGAACACGTCGTGGGCGGCTAGTGGATGCTGACGACCGTGAAGGTGACTTCCCCGGCCGGAGCCGACACGACGACGGTATCGCCCTTCTTGTGTCCCATCAGCGCGGCGCCAACCGGCGACTCGTTGCTGATCCGGCCCTCGCGCGGCGCGGCCTCCGCGGAGCCGACGATGGTGAAGGTCTCCTGGCCGTCCTCGCCCTTGATGACCACCTTCGAGCCGATCCCGACCTTGTCGCCGTTGGTCTTCTCGATGACCTCGGCGTTCTTCAGCTGCGCCTCGAGCGTGCCGATCCGGCCCTCCAGGAACGACTGCTCCTGCTTGGCATCCTCGTACTCGGCGTTCTCCGTGATGTCGCCATCCAGCTTCGCGTCATGAATCCGCGCGGCAACGCGCGGGCGCTCGACGGTGATCAGGTGGACCAGCTCCACCTTGAGCTTGGCGAGCCCCTCGGCGGTGAGATAGACCGGCTTGTTGTTCATGGTCATCCACTAACAAAAAATGCTCCAGGTCCCGCCAGCACCCGTCGGGTGGCGTTCCTGAAGCTGGCCGTCGGCCAGGTGTGCTCCGGCTCTCCCCGGGTGGGGTCGGCCAGCGTCGCCGGATTGTAGGGCCGCCGCTGGGCGGTGTCAAAGATCGACGAGGACGAATTCGAGCCCCGAATCGACCTCAGCGGCCGACCACCACGAGCGCGACGATGAGACCTGCGAAGAGGAGCCGATAGACGCTGAAGACGGTGACCGATCGGGTCCGCAGCCAGGTCAGCATGAAGCTGATCGCCAGCATTCCGGAGATCGCCGCGGCGGCGAATCCGGCGGCGAGCGCCAGCCATTCCGTCCCGGTGTGGCTCACGTCGAGGAGCTTGCGCGAGCCGTACAAGCCGGCCCCGAGCGTGATGGGCGTGGCGAGCAGGAAGCTGAAGCGCGCCGCGGACTCCCGCGTGAGGCCCAGCGCCAGGCCGGCGCTGATCGTCGCGCCGGAGCGGCTGATCCCCGGCAGCAGGGCGAGCGCCTGGCTGAGCCCGATCGTGATGGCGCCCGGCAGGCTGAGCCCATCCACCTCGCGCCGGCGCGAGCCGAACCGGTCGGCGACCCACAGGGCAACCGCGCCAACCACCACGAAGCCGGCGATCGCCAACCGGACCTGATCCGTATCCGCGTGGAGCGCCTTGTCGATGAGGTCCTCACCGACGAAGCCGATGAGCGCCGCCGGGATGGTGGCCAGGATCAGGAGCCACGCCAGGCGACGGTCGGGATCGTCGCCGAGGCGCCGCTCGCGGATGCTCTTCAGCGCCGCTCCCAGCAGGCGCACCCAATCGCCGCCGAAGTAGCCGAGCAGCGCCAGCAGCGTGCCCAGGTGCAGGAAGACGTCGAACGAGAGGCTGCCCAGCAGGCCGCCCGACGGCCAGCCAGCGATCCACGGGGCCAGCTCGAGGTGCGCGCTGGAGCTGACCGGGATGAACTCGGTCAGCCCCTGCAGGAGCCCGATCAGCGCCGCCTGGAGAACGAGTTCCACGGTACCCCCCGTGCTCGTGTGTGGCTAGCGGATGAAGAGCGGCGCAAGCACCAGGCTGATCGTGGCGAGCAGCTTGACGAGGACGTGCAGCGATGGACCAGCCGTGTCCTTGAACGGATCCCCCACCGTGTCCCCCACCACCGCCGCGGCGTGCGCATCGGTCCCCTTGCCGAGCACGTTCCCCTTGTCATCGGTCAGGTGCCCTGCCTCGATGTACTTCTTGGCGTTGTCCCACGCGCCGCCGCCGTTGTTCAGCACGGTTGCCAGCAGCACGCCGGCGATCGTGCCCACCATCAGCAGGCCAGCCACGGCCTCCTGCCGAAGCAGCAGGCCGACCACGATCGGGGTCGCCACGGCAACCGCGCCGGGCAGGATCATCTGCCGGAGCGCCGAGCGCGTCGTGATGTCCACGACCCGGGCGTAGTCCGGGCGCTGGGTGTAGTCCATGATCCCGGGCATCTCCCGGAACTGGCGCCGGACCTCGACGATGATCGCCTGCGCCGCCTTGCCAACCGCGCGGATGGCGAGGCTGCTGAAGAAGTAGACGAGCATCGCGCCGATCAGGGCGGCGATGAAGACGTTCACATCGGCCAGGTTCACTGACTCGAGCAGCGGACCGCCACGGTTGGTCTGGATCAGGTTGATCTTGTCGATGTAGGCGGAGAAGAGCAGGAACGCCGCCAGCGAGGCCGATGCGATGGCATAGCCCTTGGTCAGCGCCTTGGTCGTATTGCCCACCGCGTCCAGCCGGTCGGTGATCTCGCGGGCCTTCCCCTCGGCGTGCGCGAACTGCGCGATCCCACCGGCGTTGTCGGTGATCGGTCCGAAGGTGTCCATGGCCAGGATGAAGGCCGTGGTCATGAGCATCCCCATGGTCGCCACCGCGGTGCCGAAGATCCCGCCGTTCGGGACGTCGGGGAGCGCCTGCGTGCCGAGCCAGTGGCTCGCGAAGAGCGCGATGGCGATGGTGATGGCGGTGACCGCCGTCGTCTCGAAGCCGACCGCGACCCCCGAGATGATGTTCGTGGCCGGGCCGGTCTTGCTCGCCTCGGCGATCTCCTTTACCGGCCGCCAGTTGCCGGCGGTGTAGTACTGGGTGATGTAGACGAACGCGACGCTGGTGGCCAGGCCGACGAGCCCCGCGCCGAAGAACCAGATCCACGGCGCGATGCCGTTGGCGCCGGTGGTGCCCGGCGTGTCCATCATGATCGAGGTGGTCAGGGCCAGTCCGCCGACCGACAGGATCGTCGTGACCCAGTAGCCGCGGTTCAGCATGTTCATCGGGTCTTCGTCCTCGCGCCCGCGGACGAAGAAGATGGCCACGATGGTGGCCAGCAGTCCGAAGGCTCGGACCACGAGCGGGAAGAAGATCCAGGCCTCCGGATGCGGCCAGCCCGCCGTCTGTGCGAGGTTGAAGACGGCGACTCCCAGGATCATGGCGCCGATGTTCTCGGCGGCGGTCGACTCGAAGAGGTCCGCACCACGACCGGCGCAGTCGCCAACGTTGTCCCCGACCAGGTCAGCGACCACGGCCGCGTTGCGGGGGTCGTCCTCGGGAATCCCCGCCTCGACCTTGCCCACCAGGTCGGCGCCGACGTCCGCTGCCTTGGTGTAGATGCCGCCGCCCAGCTGGGCGAAGAGCGCCACGAAGCTGGCGCCGAAGCCGAAGCCGACGATCAGGAAGGGCGCCTGCTCAGGAGTGGTAAAGCCGCCGTACAGGGCGAAGATCGACCAGACCCCGAGCAACGACAGGGCCACCACCAGGAAGCCGGAGACGGCGCCGCCCCGCATCGCGACCTGCACGGCCCGCACGAGGCTGTTCTGTGCGGCAGCAGCCGTTCGCAGGTTCGACTTGACGCTGATATACATGCCGATGATCCCCGACGCCATCGAGCACGCGGCACCGACCAGGAATGCGACGCCGGTCTTGATGCCCAGGTCCAGCCCGAAGACGCTGGTGTCGGCGACCTCCTTCCCCTCCACCAGCGCGATCACCAGCCCGATGAGCACCGCGCCACCCAGGGCCAGCAGGCCGATGGTGCGGTACTGGCGGCGGATGAAGGCGACCGCGCCCTCGAAGATCGTGCCCGCGATCTCCTGCATCGCCTGGGTCCCGATGTCCGATCGAAGGACGTCCCAGGCGAGGTAGAGCGCGAACGCAATCGCGGCGACACCGGCGACCGGAATGACCCAGGTGATGGGATGGATGTCCATGAAACCTCCGAATTGGGCTGGGCGATTCGGTCGCTGCTGCTCAGGGCGCGCCCGGGTCGCTTGTCACGTCGTCTCGCACACGGAAACGCCGGCGGATGGTCGCGTCAGCGCGTCCGCCAGCGATGCGGCGGTATGGTAGCCCGGCCCCTCGCGACGGGTCAACTTTCACGGCAGCCAGCGGGGCAGCCAGCCGTCGTCGGCCAGCAGTTCCGCGTCACCGGTGGCCAGCTCGAGCAGCCACACGCCGGCGGGCTCCACCTCGCCGACCACCATCGATCCCGGCTCCGGCGCGAAGGACGCCGAGCTCGCTCCCCCGCCGGAACCCACGCTCGCAGCTTCGCCGGCGTCGTTGACGGCTCGGGTCACCCACAGGCTTCCGCCATCCGCATCGGACCCTTCGAGACGAATGTAGGCGTAGCGGCCGCCGGCGTCGACCGCTGGTCGCGAGGCGCCATCTCCGAAGGCCGTGGCCCGGACCGAGGTCGCGTGGCGGTCCATCAGCACGATGCGCAGCAAGGCCAGCTCAGATGCCCCGAGCGAGCCGGATGCGGGGTCGAGGGGTGGCACCGGCGAATGTGGCTGATAGCGCGGCTCGCTCGACGCCCCGCCACCGAGGCCGGCGACGAGGATGCCGCTGCCATCCGGGAGCCAGATCGGCTCCGAGAGTGCGACGAAGGACGCCGAGGAGAGCTGCCGAAGCTCGAGATCGAGGATGGCGACCCTTCCCGCCTCGTCGACGAAGGCGAGCGCAGTCCCGTCCGGCGACATGCGGGGGGCGCGGAGCAGCGGCACTGGCGTGGGCTCCCCAGGCGTCGGTGAGGCGGTCGGCCCGGAGGGCAGCTCGATCGGGCGCGGGTCGCTGCCGTCGGCGTCGCGCTGCCAGAGTCCCAGGCCCGAGCCGAGCACCGGATCTGCCCGGCCGAAGGTGATGACTGATCCGTCCGGCGAGAAGGCAGCGTCGAACTCGACGTCCGCCGGATCGGTCAGGAGACGACGGGCCGTGCCATCGGCCCGCTGCCAGACGATCGCGGCCCCGTCGCCGACGATGAACGCCCGTCCATCGGGTGTCACCGAATAGCTCGTCACCGGTGACAGCTCCGTGGAGAGCTGGCGCTGGTTCGAGCCGTCGGGGTTCATCGCCCACAGGTTCACGATCCCCGCCCGATCCGAGAGGAAGACGACCTGGTTCGAGAGGGTCGCCGTCGGGGCTCCTGTGGTGAACGTCCAGGAGACCCCGGCGGGCATGCCCGCCCCATCGGCGCCGAGCAGGCCGGGGCCCAGCGTGACCTCGTAGGTCGTGTTCGGGTCCAGTGGACCCGACGGCTGGAATCGCAGGATCCGCATCTCGGCGTCGCGCAGCCCCGCGGCGCCCGGCGCCGCGACCACGTTCAGCGACCCCGCCACGCCCGGCTCGATGGTGAGCATCTCGTCATCGACGCTCTCAAGGTCGAGCGGCTGGTCGAAGACGAGCGCGATCGGGCTGAAGATGGAGATGCCTGCCACCCCGTCGCCGGGAACGAGCGACTCAACCGCCAGGCCGGCGGCGACCGTCCGGAAGGAGAGGATGACGGGGCCCTCGAGCGGCGTCCCGGCCTGGTCCCGCGCACCGGTGCCGATCACGAGCGTGTAGCGGCGATCCGGCTCCCACGGCGCGTCGGGCACGATCGTCAGCTGCTCGCGGCTCCAGCGCAAGGCGACCGTCGTCGACGGCGAAACCCGGATCGCCCCATCGACCGAGGCCGTGTCCATCAGGGTCGAGAACGTCACCACGATCGGCGCGTCGAGGGGCACATCCTCGGCCGCGTCCACCGGCTCCGAGGCCACCACCAGCGGGTTCCCGACCGTCTCGAACTGGAAGCGCTCCGGGGTGCCGGTCATCGCGTTGCCGACGCGGTCAAGCACGCTCGGCCGGACGGTCACCTCGAAGGAGGTGCGCAGCGGGAGAGGTGCGGCCGGCGTGAAGGTGAGGCTCGTGGCGCTCCAGCTGAACGCGCCTGCCACTGCCGGGCTGATGGCGAAGGCGTCCTGTGCCGAGGCATGTTGCACCGGCTCGGAGAAGTCGACCTCGATGCTGGTAGTGGTGAGCGCCTGCTCCTCGTCGCCGCTGAGGTGCTGGGTCAGCGAGATCGCCACGACCGCCGGGCCACGGCCGTCGACCGTGGAGGCGTAGTACAGGATGGCGCCCAGCACCGCGACCCCAATCGCGAGGACAGCCACCGTCCGGAGGGGTACGGCGCGCTTCGTCACTGAGCCAGCTATGCTACGCGCCGCCTGCCACGCCCTGATCTGACGGAGCCCGATGACCTACACCCCTCCGCCGACCCCCGGCCCTGAGCTGCCGGCGGGCGGCGAGCCGGCCGCCCCGCGTCGCAGGCTCGGATGCGCCCTCGAGATCGTCGAGACGCTCGTCCTGACCCTCGTCATCTACCTGGTCATCCACAACTTCGTGGCTCAGCCATTCGAGGTCGAGCAGGAGTCGATGATGCCGACGGTCAACCCCGGCGAATACGTGCTGATCGACAAGATCTCGCCGCGCTTCAACGACTACCAGCGCGGGGACATCGTCGTCTTCCAGCCGCCGGAGGGCTACGGTCAGGGTGGCGTGCCCTTCATCAAGCGGGTGATCGGCATGCCGGGCGATATCGTCAGCCTGAATAACGGCCGGGTCTTCGTCCAGCAGCCCGGCGCCAGCCCGGTGCGCATCGACGAACCGTACGTGGTGCGCACGATCGGGGGCGAGGCGGCCCCCACCCTGCCGAAGGATGCCGAGGGGACGAGCACCTGGACCGTCCCGGCCGGCTCCTATTTCGTGATGGGCGACAATCGCCCCGACAGCCAGGACTCGCGCTTCTTCGGCGTCGTTGACCGCGAGCTGATCGTCGGTCGCGCCTGGCTGCGCTACTTCCCGCTCGATCGGATGGGATTCGTCGAACATCCGACGTACGCCGGGCTCGCGACGGCCGCCTATGACCGGGCGGGCTCCTCGGCCACGATCCAGCTGTCGATGGCGCGGCCGTAATCGACGAGGTCGCCCTCGCCGAACCACATTACAAGCTCTGACGCGGCCGTCTCCGGCGCATCCGAGGCGTGGATCAGGTTGCGAAGCCCGCTGATCCCCAGGTCCCCACGGATCGTGCCCGGCTCGGCCTCGTTGGGCATGGTCCGGCCCACCATGCGGCGCACCGTGGCGATCGCGTCAGGTCCCTCGAGAGCGACCGCGGCGACCGGCCCGGCGGTGATGAACTCGACAAGCCCATCGTAGAAGTGCTTCCCGGCGTGGACGGCGTAGTGACGCTCGGCCAGGTCGCGTGACACGTCGAGCATCCGGAGGCCGACGACCTTCAGGCCCTTGCGCTCGAAGCGGCCGATGATCTCGCCGACGAGCCCCCGCTGGACGCCATCCGGCTTGATCAGGACGAGGGTGCGTTCCATGCGGAAAGTGGCTCCGTGCGGGTGGTCAGGCGCGTGCAGCGCGGTCGAAGGCGACGGTTGCGTCTGCCTCGCGACCCGCGGCGCGCAGGAGGTCGCCGTAGAGTAGCAGACGCTCCGCGGGCGCCTCCGTGCCGAGGGTCGCCTCGAGGATCACAGCGCCCTCCGGCCCGATCCGAGCGTCGAGCCTGAGCGCCGCAGCCAGCTGACGATCACCGTCGTCCAGCTCCCCGGCCGCGAACGCCCGACGTGCGGACTCCAACCGGGTGTGCGCCGCGGCGGTGCGCTCGGGCGTGGGCAGGGCGGGGGTGTCGCTGAGGTTCCCGGCGCCCTCGGTCTTGCGGGCCGGCGAGCGGAAGCTGGTGGGCGCGGGCCAGGTGATCCGGGTCGCCACGCCGCCGCGCAGCTTCCAGGCCTCGTCCACCCCGATCGTCGAGACCACCCGCTCCGCCAGCCGCGCAGCGCGGTCCGGGTCGCCGGCAGCCGCCATCGCCTCGGCCTCGATCAGCATGACCAGCGGACGCCGCCGCTCCTGGCTGCTGCTGCGGATCGCCTCGATGGCGCTGCCGGCAGCCAGCGGCCGGCCCTGCCGCCACAGCGCCTCGGCCAGCAGCGCTCGCGCCCCGTCGAGCTCCTCGAGACCCCCCTTGCCGGCGGCCTCCAGCGCGCCGATGAGTCGCAGCAGGACGCCTTCGGCGAGGCCGTAGAGCCCTGACCCCAGCTGCGCGCGAGCCAGGGCGAGCTCATCGGGGATGAGGTCGACCACCGCCAGCGGCGCGTCCCAGCCGGGCGGCATCGTCGGTGAGCGGCCGGTCATGGGCGCAGCATCCGCTCGAACTGCAGGCGTGACCGGAACGGGCCGAGCACGGCGAGGCGAGCGAGACTGGGGCGCACGTACGCGCGCGCCACGCGCAGCATGTCCTCGACCGTCACCGCTTCCAGCCGCTCGATCACCTCGTCCACCGTGAGGATCCTGGGCAAGAGGCTCTCCCCGGTGCCCAGCCAGCTGGCCACCGCACCGGTCTCCTCCATCCGCAGCTCGAGCCTGCCACGGGTGTATGCCCGCGCCCGGTCGAGCTCCGCGCCGCTCACCGGCTCCTGCACCACCCGTTCGAGCTGCTCGATGATCGCGGCCACCAGTGCCGGGCCCTGGACGGGGTCGAAGCCGGCGTGCACGCCAAAGGTCCCGCAATCGGCATAGGTGGCCCCGAAGGTCGAGATGTCGTAGGTCAGGCTGCGCCGCTCGCGCAGCTCGATGAAGAGGCGGCTGCTCATCCCGTCGCCGAGGACCGCGCCGAGCAGGTCGAGGGCCCATCGGTCCGGATGGTCGCGCGCCACGCCGGGCATCCCGATGCACAGGTTCCCCTGCGAGAGGCGCCGGAAGGCGACCCGCACCGCGCCGGGTGGGGCGGGCGTCGGGGCCTCGAGCGCCGGTGGCAGCTGGATGGGCACGGACCCGGACCCATCGGCCTCGAACCAGCGCTCCGCCGCCTTCAGCACCCGGTCATGCTTGATGGCACCGGCCGCGGCGAGCACCAGGTTCGGAGGCCGATACCATCGCTGCCAGTGCCCCACCACCGTGTCGTGGCGAGCCCGTCGCACGCTGCGCGGCGTCCCCGCGATCTCGCGGCCGAGGGGATGGCCGCTGAAGAGCAGCTCGTCGAAAAGGCTGAAGACGTGGTCCCCAGGAGAGTCGACGTACATGCGGATCTCGTCGACGATGACCGGCTTCTCGCCCGTGAGGTCCTGCCTGCGAAGGAGAGGCGACAACACCAGGTCGGCGACCACCTCGAGGGCCCGCGAAGCTGCCTCGGCCGGGACGCGGGCGGTGTAGATCGTCAATTCGCGATCGGTGGCGGCGTTCACGCTGCCGCCGCAGCCCTCGATCGCCTCCGACAGTCCGCCTGCCTCGGGGTAGCGCCGGGTCCCCTTGAAGACGAGGTGCTCGAGGAGGTGGGAGAGCCCGGCATGCCCCTCGTCCTCGCGCCGCGACCCGACACCCACGAAGAGGCCCACCGCCACCGACCGGGCGGTAGGCATCGGCTGGGTCACCACCCGGAGGCCGTTGGGGAGGATGCTCCGCTCCCAGGGGACGCTCGCCCTCGCGCGGACACGTCCGGCGGCGACGCCGGACGCCACCTCAGGCCTCCTCGTCGTCGTCGCTCGCCTCGGGCGACATGAGCAGCTCCATCTGGATGAAGCGCAGGTCCCGTGCCAGCTCGCCCGCCGTCCGGGGAAGCGCGTGTGCCTCGTCGAGCTCCTCGGTGACGTCGGTGCGGGGGACGGCGGTGGCGAACTCCAGCACGACCCGCTCCTCACCGATGACGAGGGTGTACACCAGCAGCTGGTCCGAGGTGGTATCGAACTGGAGGTAGTCGAACGAGTCGAGGTTGAGGCAGATCGCGAGCGGCGTGAAGTAGCTGGCGATCTCCGGATGGTCGACCACGATCCGCTCCACCCAGCCGGTCCCGCTGCCGGTCACCTGTGCGCCGCGCCGATAGGTATAGGTCACGGTCTGCTTCAGCAACGGGCGCAGGATGTTGTAGATGTCGCTCTTGTCGGTGACCACGCCCGTGTTGATGTAGAGCTTTGCTCGCGCGTCGGTCATGGGGTCGCTCACGGGCTGCGCCTTGCGATGGGGAATCGCGGGCGAGTCTAGCACCGGACTCTCGATGCGGGAGGGCGCCGGACGGCTGGTAGGATGTGGCGCGTGAAGCTGCTCGCCGCCGATGTCGGCAACACGAACATCACGCTCGGCCTCTTCACGGACGGCGAGCTGGCCGGCTCATGGCGCGCCACGACGCACACCGGTGCAACCCCCGACGAGATCGCCGCCATGACCGCCGAGCTGCTTGCCCTCGACGGCCACCGGCTCGACGAGCTCGAGGCAGTCGCGCTCGCCTCCGTCGTCCCGCCGCTGACCAGCACCTTCGAGCGATTCATCCGCACGCGGATCGGGATCGAGCCGATCATCGTCGACGCCACGTCGCTGGCCGGCACCCTGGCGATCGAGATCGACCGGCCGGCGGAGGCCGGCGCCGATCGGCTGTGCAACGCCCTCGCCGCGCGGACCGAGTTCGGCGGGCCGGCGATCGTCATCGACGTGGGGACGAGCACCAACTTCGACCTGCTCAGCGCGGAGGGCGCCTACATCGGCGGTGCCATCGCGCCGGGGCTGGGCCTCTCGCTCGAGGCGCTGGTGGGGTACGCCAGCAAGCTGCCGCGGATCGAGCTGCGCCGGCCACCGCACGCCATCGGCTCGAACACGATCCACGCCATGCAGAGCGGGACGGTGCTCGGCTACATCGGCCTGGTGAGCGGTCTGCTCACCGCGCTCCGAGGCGAGCTGGTCGAGCGCTCCCCGGCGGACAGCCGGGTCAGCGTGATCGCGACCGGCGGCTACACGCATGAGCCATGGCTGCAGGACGTGCCGGGGATCGACGCCATCGAGCCTGACCTGACGCTGCGCGGGATCCGCTACGCCTACGAGTCGATCCGCGCCACCGTCAGCGTCCAGGGAACGGACCGATGACCGAGGATCGCGGCTCGCTGGCCGGCAGGCGCGTGGTCGTGGGCGTGGCCGGCAGCATCGCCGCCTACAAGGCGGTCTCGCTCGTTCGGCTGCTGGCCGATCGCGGAGCGATCGTGGACGTCGCCATGACCCCGGCCGCGACGCAGTTCGTGACGCCGCTGACCTTCGCCTCGCTGACCCATCGCCGCGTCGTGGACGACGTGATGGCGCTCGATGCCGAGCAGCAGATCGCCCACGTCGAGCTGGCGGAGGGAGCCGATGCGATCGTGATCGCGCCCGCTACCGCCAACCTCCTCGCCGAGCTGGCCGCCGGCAACGCGAGCAACGCGGTGACCGCCATCGCGCTCGCCAGCCGCGCTCCGCTCGTGGTTGCGCCCGCGATGGACGCCGGGATGTGGACCCACCCCGCCACGCAGCGAAATGTCGAGACCCTGCGTGGCTTCGGGCATCTCATCGTGGAGCCCGAGGTCGGCGCGCTGGCAAGCGGCCTGACCGGCGTCGGACGCCTGGCCGAGCCGGAGACGATCGTCGAGGCGGTCGAGCGGCTCTTCGCCCGTGCCGGCGACCTCGACGGGCTGCAGGTCGTCGTGAGCGCCGGCGGCACCCGCGAGCCGATCGACCCGGTCCGCTTCATCGGGAATCGGAGCAGCGGCAAGATGGGCGTTGCCATCGCCGAGGCGGCGCGCGATCGTGGCGCGAGCGTGACCCTGATCGCAGGAGTGATGAGCATCCCGCCGCCGCGAGGCGTGAACGTCGTCGATGCCACCACCGCCGCCACCATGCGCCAGGCCGTCCTGCGCTCCGCCACGACCGCGGACGTGCTGGTGATGGCCGCCGCGGTCGCCGACTTCGCCCCCAAGCGAGCCAGCAGCAGCAAGATCAAACGCGGCGGTGGAGACCTGCAGATCGACCTGGTGGCGAACCCCGACATCATCGCCGAGGTCGGCGAGATGGCCGACGGGACACGCCCCTTCCTGGTTGGCTTCGCCGCGGAGAGTGACGACCTGGAGGCAAACGCGCGCAGCAAGCTGCGCGACAAGGGCCTGGACCTCATCGTGGGGAACAAGGTCGGCGGTCCGTTCGACGCCATCGGCTCCGACGAGAACAAGGTGATCGTCTTCGGCGCCGAGGGTGAGCTCAGCGACTGGCCGATGCTCCCCAAGCGGCAGGTTGCGGAGCGGCTCTGGGACCTGATCGTGGACCGCTACCGCAAGGCGCATCCGCCGGAGCGCCCCGAGCGCCCGGCACGCTCCCGCCGACGCTGATCGTGCAGGTACTGCGGGACGTCGCCGAGCTGCGGGCCGCGATCCTGGAGCGGCGCCTCGCCGGGGAGTCGGTCGGCTTCGTCCCGACCATGGGCGTCCTCCATGACGGGCAGCTCTCTCTCGTCCGGCGGGCGAGCGCCGAGAACGGCTGCGTGGTCGTCAGCTCGTTCGAGAATCCTGGCGAGTTCCCGACCCTCGACGAGTCCAGCACGATGCATCGCGACGAGCACCGGGAGCTGGCGCTCCTGGAGCGTGATGGCGCATCCCTCGTCTTCATGCCGGACGTCACGAGCCTGTACCCACCCGACGACGTGACGCGGGTGACGGTGGAGGGGCTGACGCGGCAGCTCGAGGGCGCCTCGCGCCCGGGCCACCTGGACGGGCTGACCACGGTCATGCTGAAGATGCTGCACCTCGTCGGGCCGGCCAGCGTGTACCTGGGGCAGCGGCACGCGCAGCAGGTCGTGATCCTGCGCCGCATGATGCGCGACCTGTTCCTGAACATCGAGCTCGTCATCTGCCCGACTATCAGAGAGGCCGATGGGCTGGCGCTGTCCAGCGCGAACGCGCACCTCTCGATCGAGGAGCGACACGCCGCGACCTGCCTCTTCACGGCGCTCAATGCGGCACGGGCGGCGTACGACGCCGGCGAGCGTTCGGCCGAGGTGCTGCGGGCCCGGATGACCGAGGTGATCGCCGCCGAGTCGATGGCGAGGCCCGACTACGTGAGCGTCGCGGACGCCGCCAGCCTGGTCGAGCTGCAGCGCGTGAGCGGGCCGGCGCTGGCGCTCGTGGCGGTCTGGATCGGCCGCACCCGGCTCACCGACAACATGCCCCTGGCATGGGACGTGGCCTGACCGAAAACACCGCCACAAAGTACTAGTGACGTCGGGGGTCCGCTCCGTATGATGCCGGTTGTCACCGCGCGCATCGGCCTCGGCCGGTTGCGCCGCGGCGTACGAGGAGGCCGGCGAGTGCCCACGTCCGGCCTCCTTCCCTGTCCGGCGCCAGACGCTCAGCCCGTGGCGGCCTTGTGCGCCGCTTTCCAGGCCCGCTTGCTCGCCTGGTAGCTGGCCAGCGCCTCGGCCGAGTCCACGTCCCCGAGCGTCGGATGGGTCGGCATCACCTCGGCGAGTCCTGGCAGCTCGAGACCGAAGCGCTTGCCGAGGATCGCGATCAGGGACCGCGCCTTCATGTCGCCGATGGACGGCAGCGCGAGGAGCCGGGCCTGCAGGTCGCGGCCGTCGCGCGCATCGGTCCAGACCCGGCTGGCGTCGCCACCGTACGTCGCAACCAGGTGGGCGCACAGCGCCTGCACCCGACCGGCCATCGCGCCGGGGAAGCGGTGCAGCGCGGGTCGTTCGCGGAAAGCGGTCGCCAGCTCCTCGGGATCCATGGCGGCGATCCGCGCGGCGTCGAGGTGACCGATCCGACGCCGCAGCTCGGCGGGGCCGGAGAACGCCTTCTGGACGGTGACCTGCTGGTCGAGGGCAAAGCCGATGAGGAGCGCGAGCGGCTCGCTGGCGAGCAACCGATCGGCCTCGTCGTCGCCGGTGAAATGGAGCCGATCGATGCCTGGCTTCGTTGCTGTCATGCCCGGCATCCTACCTCTGCCGCCTTCCGGGCGGCTAGAGGCGCGCCAGGAAGTCACCGATGTCCAGCGATCGGTCCACCAGCTGGATGATCGTGGCGATCTTGTCGGTGTCGGTGGGGTGCGTCTTGACGAGGATCTCGTCCACCGCCTGGGCCGTCCGATACGTGTCGCTCTTGACGAGGTAGGTGAAGAGGCGGGCCGAGCGGAGGGCGGCGAGGATGGCATCCCCCGGACGGAAGCCTCCCGTCAGCACGATCCCGGTGACCCGGCCCTCCGAACTGGCGTTCAGCTCGAGCGCCATCTCGATCATGTCGTCCCGGTCGCCGGGGGTGATCAGCAGCGTCCGGTCGCGGATCAGGCCGACGGCGTGCTGGGCGCGCATCGCGCCGATCGCCACGTGCCCGATCGTGCGGCCCGGGGTCGCCTCGCCGGCGAGCAGCTCTCCGTCGAGGTGGGTCGCGATCAGCTCGAGTGACGGGTTGGCCAGCAGGTCGCTGTACGGGATGCAGCCGAGCAGGTCAATCCGGTGCTGGCCCAGGCCGCGTCGCAGGACCTCGGGGAGGTCCGGGTGCGACTCCACGTCCACCTTGTTCACGACCGCCCCGACGACCCGCACCCCTTCGCGCTCGAAGAGCGCGTGGTTCAGCACGATCTCGTCGATCGGCCGCCCGACGCCACCCTCGCTGACGATGACGACCGGCGCCTCGAGGAGGGCGGCCACTCGCGCATTCGAGAGGCCGACCACGGCCCCCACCCCGGCATGCCCCGTGCCCTCGATGACGAGGAGGTCCTTGTCGGCCCCGACCCGCGCCGCCGCCTCCGTCACCTCGCGCTCGAGGTCCTCGGTCACCTTGCCCATGATGTAGTCGGTGGTGAAGTGACGCGGCAGGGTCACCGGGCTCATGTCGTCCAGCGCGTCGGGGAGATCGAAGACGGCCTTCATCAGGACCGCGTCCTCGTCGGCGCGCGTCCCCTCCACCACGAGGTAGCGCTGTCCGACCGGCTTGATGAAGCCGGTCCGGGCGCCGCGGGCGATGATCGCGGCGGTGAGGCCGAGCGACGCGGTGGTCTTGCCCCGATTCTGGCCGGTCGCCGCCACGAAGACCCGCTGGCCGGCGCTCACCCCCGCGGCTTGCCGCGCCGCTCGATCAGGTCGACCGCTTCCCGCAGGCGGGCCATCAGCTCGGGCTCGACCATCTCGGGCTCGAGGTGCTCACCGAGGCGCTCCATCACGTCCGCCGCCATGCTGAGCAGCACATCGGCGTCGGCGATGAAGAACTGCGGCTCGTTGTTGTAACGGACCAGGGTGAGCCGGCCCTGGAGGGTCAGCCCGCCCTCGGCGTGGGTCAGCTGCGTCCCGAAGTTGTGCCCCTGGATGCCATCGGGGTTGTTCAGGAAGTTGAGGGCATTGTCGATCGCCAGCCCGAAGCGCGCCCGCCACCCTACGAGGCGCTCATGGACGTCGGGCGGCAGGCCGATCTCGCCGACCTCGTCGAAGACCTCGCGGGTGACGGTCAGCAACCCGACCAGGGTCGACCCCGCCCGGCTGCCGAGCATCACCTGCAGCGACCGCTCCAACGTGAAGACGTCGCTGTCGAAGCGCGGCGACGTGGTGACGTCCGCGAGCAGGTCCTCGACATTGTCCAGCGCCCCTGCCTCGCCCAGGGCATTGGCCAGGTTCAGGATCTCCTCGCGGAACAGGAAGCGCTCTTCGTGGTCGAGCATGGGCAGGAGTCTAGGGGTACAGGCCTCGCAGCGTCGTCGCCTCGGCCACGCGGGCCACGGCCACCATGTAGGCAGCGGTGCGCATGTGGACCGAATGGCGCTGGCTCATGGCATGCACGCTCTCGAACGCCCGATCCATGATCTCGTGCAGGCTCTCGTTGATGCGGGACTCTGTCCAGAAGAAGGACTGCATGTCCTGCACCCACTCGAAGTAGCTCACCGTCACCCCGCCGGCGTTGCAGAGGATGTCGGGGATCACGAAGACGCCGCGGTCGTAGAGGATCTGGTCCGCCTCCGGAGTGGTGGGTCCGTTCGCCGCCTCGGCCACGATCCTGGCCTTGATGCTCGGGGCGTTGTGCTCGGTGATCTGGTTCTCGAGCGCCGCCGGGACGAGGATCTCGCAGTCGAGCTCCAGGATCTCGGTGTTGCTCACGGCATCGGCACCGGGGAAGCCGACCACCGTGCCGTGCTCGGCCTTCCATGCGCCGACCCGCGCCGGGTCGAGCCCCTTGGCGTTGTAGATGCCGCCCTGCGAGTCGCTGACCGCGACGATGACCGCGCCCTCCGCGGACAGCAGGTCGGCGGCGATGGAGCCGGCGTTGCCATAGCCCTGGATCGCGACCCGCGCCCCGGCGAGCGGGATGTCGAGCGCCTTGCTGGCCTGGTTCAGCGTGAAGACGGCGCCGCGCGCGGTCGCCTCGTTGCGGCCGAGCGAGCCGCCGATGGCGATCGGCTTGCCGGTGACCACGCCGGGGATCGTGTACCCGCGGTGCATCGAGAAGGTGTCCATCATCCAGGCCATCACCTGGGCGTTGGTGTTGACGTCGGGCGCCGGGATGTCCCGGTCCGGCCCGATCAGCGGGCTGATCTCGGTCGTGAAGCGGCGGGTCAGCCCCTCGAGCTCGCGCATCGAGAGCTTCTTGGGGTCGACGATCACGCCGCCCTTGCCGCCGCCGTACGGGATGTTCACCACGGCGCACTTCCAGGTCATCCACATCGACAGGGCTCGCACCTCGTCGCGGGTCACGTCCTGGTGATAGCGGATGCCGCCCTTGGCAGGCCCGCGGCTGACGTTGTGCTGAATACGGAAGCCGGTGAAGACCTCCACGTGGCCGTCGTCCATGGTCACCGGGAAATTGACCGTGAGCTCCCGTTGCGGGACGCGGAGCACGCGACGCAGGCCGGGATCCAGGTCGAGCTGCTCGGCCGCGGCATCGAACTGGGCCTGGGCGACGTCCCAGATGTTCGGCGCCTCGGCGACCGGATTCGAACTTGCCATGGGTGAGTTGTGAGCCTCCAGTAGGTCGCGGTCAGGCGCCTCCGCCGATGGTGGCTGCGGGAGCTGGCCAGAGCGCGGCGGCCCGATTATAGGGTTGGGTCAAGCCGGGGCGTCCCCTGCTGAAGGTCACGCGGCGAAAGGCCGAATGGGTTCTGACTCCGTCCTCAGACCATCTCGACCGCGAGCGCCACCGCTCCCCCGCCGCCCAGGCAGAGGGTGGCCAGGCCGCGTCGTCCGCCGCGGCGGCGCAGCTCGTGGAGCAGGGTCGTCAGCACTCGAGCGCCGGATGCGCCGATTGGGTGGCCGAGGGCGATCGCGCCCCCGTTGACGTTCACCCGGTCCCAGTCGAAGCCAAGGGCGTTGCCGTCGGCGAGCACCTGGGCGGCGAATGCCTCGTTGATCTCGATCAGGTCGAACTCATCGAGCTTCAGGTCCAGCTTCTCGAGAAGGCGGCGGACGCCGTCGATCGGCGCCTCGAAGAGCCACTCTGGAGCGACGTCGGCCTGGGCATAGCCGGTGATGCGGGCAATCGGCTTCAATCCATCACGGGCAACCGCCTCGTCCGAGGCGAGGACCAGGGCGGCGGCGCCATCGGTGATGCCGGGAGCGTTGCCGGCGGTGACCGTCCCGCCATCGGCCTGGAAGGCTGGCCTGAGCCGCGCCAGCGCCTCGAGCGAGGTGTCGGCGCGGGGGTTCTCATCGGTGTCGACGATGGTCGGGCCCTTCTTGCCCGGCACCTCGACCGGCACGATCTCCTCGGCGAAGCGCCCGTCCGCCATCGCGGCCAAAGCTCGCTGGTGCGAACGCACGGCCAGCTCATCCTGCGCCTCGCGCGTGACGTCGTGCTTGGCCGCGACCCGCTCGGCGTGCATCCCCATGTGGACGTCGCAGATCGCGCACCACAGCCCGTCGTGGACGGTCGAGTCCACGAGCTCGGCATTCCCGAGCCGATACCCGGCCCGCGCTCCCGGCAGCAGGTACGGCCCCAGGTTCATGTTCTCCATGCCGCCGGCCACGATCACGTCGGCGTCACCGGCCCGGATCGAGGCCGCGCCGAGCATCACCGCCTTGAGGCCCGAGCCGCAGACCTTGTTGATCGTCGTGGCGCCGACCCCGTTCGGCAGGCCCGCACCCAGGGCGGCCTGGCGAGCGGGCGCCTGCCCGGCACCGGCCTGGATGACCTGGCCCATGAAGACCTCGTCGATCCGCTCGGGCGCGACCCGCGCGCGCTCAACGGCCGCGCGGATGGCGACGGCGCCGAGCTGCGTGGCGGGAACGGTGGAAAGGCCGCCGCCGAATTTGCCGATCGGGGTGCGCGCGGAGGAGAGGATGAAGACGTCGCTCACGGTGGAATGGTACTCCGGGGGAAAGATCGAACCGGTTGGGACGGTCATGACGCCATACGCTGTGAGTGAAGCCGAGTGGCTTCGCCACGGAGGGAGTGATGGAACGATCCCTGGTGGAGCAGGCGCAGCGAGGCGACCGGGAGGCGTTCACCCGTCTCGCGTTCGAGCTGAGCGACCGCCTCTTCGCAGTTGCGCATCGGATCCTGCGTGACTTCGACTCCGCCGGTGACGCACTCCAGGTGACGCTCCTTCGCATCTGGCGGGACCTGCCATCCCTGCGCGACCCAGACCACGTCGAGGCCTGGGCGTATCGGATCCTGGTCCGCGTCTGCCACGACGAGCTGCGGAAGCTCCGGCGGCAGGCACCGGCGCTCCATCTGCTCGCGGTGGATGGAGCGGAAGAAGACCACGCCATCTCGATCGCCGATCGTGAGCAGCGCGACCGGGCGTTTCGGACGCTCACCGCCGAGCAACGCGCGGCGATCGTGCTCCAGTACTACCGCTTCTCCGGCGCGACCTTGCGGTTGGTTGCCGGCCCCGCAGGCACCGATCCAGTCCCGTCCCAGATCTACATCTGGCGGGTCGGCAGCCTGCTGCTCGCGGCGGCCGGGTTCTTCGACTACGACGCGACGACCCTGCAATCGGTCGCGCTGGGGATGAACGACCGCGCTCACTAACGGTCTCATCGACGGCCGTCGGCCTCTCCGGAGGCCGGCGGCCGATCGCCCTACTCCCTGTCGTCCTCGCCGAAGAGGTGCGCCACCTCGTCCGCCCACTTCTTGACCACCACCCGCGACTTGATCTTGAGCGACGGGGTGAGCTCGCCCTCCTCCTCGGAGAGGAGCCGCGGCAGCAGCGCTACCCGGCGCGGCCGCTCGTAGATCGCGAAGCCGTCGAGCTTCGTCCGGATCTCGCCCTCGATCAGCTTCTGGACGGCCTTCTGCTCGACGAGCTGCTCGGGCGGCATCTCGGCCATCTCATTGGCGGCCGCCCAAACGCCCAGCTGGTCGAAGTCGGGGACGACCAGGACGCCGGTGTAGGGCTGGTTGTCACCCAGGATCAGCGCCTGGGCGACGTAGCGGCTCGTCAGGATCGCGATCTCCATCGGCGCAGGGGCAACGTTCTTGCCGTTGGCCAGCACGATGATGTTCTTGAGGCGATCGGTGATCCGCACGCGTCCATCGGGGTCGAGCTCGCCGATGTCCCCGGTGTGGAACCAGCCCTCGGCGTCGATCACCTGGGCTGTCTCCTCTGGCTGGTTGAGGTAGCCCTTCATCACCTGCGGTCCCTTGGCCAGGATCTCGCCGGTCTGCTCGTCGATGCGGATCTGCGTCTCGGCCACTGGCCGGCCGACCGTGCCGAACTTGAAATCGCCCGGGCGGTTGATCGTCAGCAGCGGCGCCGTCTCGGTCAGGCCGTAGCCCTCCAGGATCAGCATCCCCATCGCGTAGAAGAACTCGCCGATCTCCTGCGACAGCGGAGCGCCGCCCGACACGAAGTAGCGGACCCGGCCGCCGGTGCGGGCCTTGATCTTGTGGAAGACGAGGCGATCGGCGACCTTCAGCTGCAGACGCAGCCAGGCCGAGTTCGGCGTGCCGGCCAGGTGGTTGGCGTACTTCGCGCGCCCCAGGCCCAGCGCCCAGCCGAAGATCCGCTGCCGGAGCGCCGGCCCGGCCTCCACGGTGGTGATGACCCGCGCATAGAGCCGCTCGTAGAGGCGCGGGACCGCGACCATGACCGTCGGACGCGTCTCGGCCATGTTCGCCGCCAGGCGCTCGATCGCCGGCTCGGCGTACGCAATTGTGCAGCCGCGCCCCAGCGGAACGATCTGGCCGGCCGCCCGCTCGGTCATGTGCGAGAGCGGCAGGAAGGAGAGGAAGAGGTCGTCCTCAGTGAAGTCGACCGCCGCGATGCCGCCCTCGAAGTTGTGGAGGATGTTGCCGTGGGTCAGCACCACGCCCTTCGGATTGGCGGTGGTCCCCGACGTGTGCACGATCGTCGCCACCTTGTCGCGACCGTAGCGCCCCCAGGTCTCGGTCCACTCCCGGATCTCGCCGGGATCGGCGGTCGCGAGGTCGAAGATGTCGTCGAAGCTGATGGCGCCTGCCGGGAGCTTGCCGCGGTCGTCGATCACCACCACGTGCTCGAGCGTCGGGCACTCGGCCCGCACCTGGTCGATCTTGGCGGCCTGCTGCAGGTTCTCGACGAAGATGAGCTTCGCTTCGACGTTGTTGATGACGAACGCCGCCTGGTTCGGCTCGACCGAGGGATAGATCGGGCACGTCACCGCGCCGAGGGAGAGGGAGCCGAGATCCGCCGCCAGCCAGGCGGGACGGGTGCGGCTCATGATGCAGACACGGTCACCGTCCTTTATGCCCAGGTGCTTGAGCCCCATCGCCACCTGGGTGATCCAGTCCCACGTCTGCCGGTAGCTGGTGGAGGTCCACTCGACCGCCTCCTCCTCCGGCGGCCCGCCGGTCTGGCGCTTCGTCTTCGGCAGCTTCCAGCGCAGCGCCTCCTTCTCGGGGTTGCGCAGCACTGAGTTGTGGACGAGCGCGACGAGGCTGTCGGCCCGCAGCTCCGCAGGGATGTCGAGCGGCTCGATCTCGGTCTGCATCAGCCGCGGCGGGAGGGTGGCCATGGTCTCGTCGGGTGCCGTGGTCGTCATCGGTCGGACCCCTTCATCTCCTCGACCAGCTGCTGGGCGATGATCAGCCGCTGGATCTGGTTGCTGCCCTCGTAGATCTGTGCCCCCTTTGCGTCGCGCATGAAGCGCTCCACCGGGTTGTCGCGCGAGTAGCCGGCGCCGCCGTAGACCTGCACCGCGTCGGTCGCCACCCGCATCGCGGTGTCGCTGGCGAACATCTTGGCCATGCTGCTGGCCGCGTTGATCGAGCCGCCGGCGTCCCGCAGCCGCGCCGCGCGCCACGTCAGCAGGCGCGATGCGTCGACCGCCACCGCGGCATCGGCGAGCATCGCCTGGATCATCTCCTGTTCGGCGATTGGGCGGCCGAACTGGGTTCGCTGGGAGGCGTAGCGGGCCGCGTGCTCGAGCGCGGCGCGGGCGAGGCCGGTGCAGGCGGCGGCGATGCTGATCCGGCCCGATGCAAGGGAGCCAAGCGCCACCTTCAGCCCGTCCCCCTCCGCCCCCAGCCGGTCGGCCTCCGGGACGAGGGCCTCCTCGAAGACGAGCTCGGCCGCCGGCGAGTCGCGGATCCCCATCTTGCGTTCGTGGCTGCCGATCCGGAAGCCGGGCGTGTCGCGGCGGACCACGAACGCGGTCACCCCGTCGCGACCGCGCGAGCGGTCCACCGTCCCGAACACGACGTAGACGTCGGCCTCGCCGCCGTTGGTGATCCAGACCTTGGTGCCGGTGAGCGCATAGCCGTCATCAGTCCGTCGTGCGGCGAGCGCCAGCGCCGCCGCATCGGAGCCCGCACCCGGCTCCGTCAGCGCGAAGGCGCCGAGGTGCTCGCCGGCGGTCATCGCGGGCAGGAGGCGCTGCCGCTGCTCATCGGTTCCGTAGGCGTAGATGCAGAGCTGCGACAGGACGTGGACCGAGAGGCTGACGGCCATCCCCATGTCCGCCACCGCGATCTCCTCGCAGGCCAGCGCCCAGGCGAAGTACGAGAGCCCCGCGCCGCCGAGCTCCTCGGGGTACGGGATGGCGGTGAGCCCCAGCTCCCCCATCCGGGTGAAGAGCGCGCGGTCGTAGCGCTCTTCCTCGTCGCGCTGCGCGGCGGTCGGGGCGAGCTCACGCTGCGCGAACTCGCGGGCGGTGTCGCGAACGGAGCGCTCCTCCTCGCTCAACGCGAAAGGATCAGGCCGCGTGGGCGTCGCGGTGCTCGTCATGAGCCGATCTTCGTCCCCCGTTCGTCGTACGCGTAGAAGCCTCGCCCAGTCTTCCGGCCGAGGTGCCCGGCCGCCACCATCTGGCGCAGGAGCGGCGCGGCGCGGAACTTTGGGTCGCCGAAGCCGCGGTAGAGCACGTCGAGGACGCTGAGCATCACGTCGTTGCCGATGAAGTCGCTCAGCTCGAGCGGACCCATCGGGTGGTTCAGCCCGAGCCTGGCCCCCGTGTCGATGTGCTCCGCGCTGCCGGTCCCCTCCATCAGGGCGAAGATCGCCTCGTTGATGAACGGGCCGAGCATCCGGTTGACGATGAATCCGGGGTAGTCCTTCGACTCGATCACCGTCTTTCCGAGCTCCTCGGCAAAGGCACGGGCGGCAGCCTGGGTGGCGTCATCGGTCTCGAGGCCGCTGATGATCTCGATCAGGCCCATCACCGGGACCGGCGAGAAGAAGTGCAGGCCGATGAAGCGGCCGGGCCGGTCGGTCGCGGTGGCCAGCGAGGTGATGCTGATGCTGCTCGTGTTGCTGGCGAAGATCGCACCCGCGTCGGCGGCCGCAGACAGCGCCTGCCAGGTCTCCCGCTTGACCGATTCGTCCTCGAAGACGGCCTCGATCACGATGTCGTGGCCCGCTGCCCCGTCCGCGCCGACTCCGGTGCCGATGCGCCCGAGCAGCGCGTCCGCGTCCTCCTGGGAGGTCTTGCCCTTCTCGACCTGCCGTGCCAGGTTGGCGGCGACCCGCGCCCTGCCCTTGTCAGCCAGCTCGGCCGTGCGATCGGCGAGGGTGACCCGCTTGCCGGCCGCGGCGCTCACCTGCGCGATGCCGTGGCCCATCAGGCCGGCGCCGATGACGAAGACCCGGTCGAGACTCATGGCCGCCTAGCCTACCAGCCCCGATAATCCCCCCGAACATGACCGCCACCCAGCCGACCGTCCGCCTGCGACCGATCACGGCCGAAGAGTTCCCCGCGTTCGTGGCCGCCTCGAAGGCAGGCTATGCCGAGGGCATCGAGGTCCACGGCGGCCAGACGCACGAGGCAGCGCTGCGGAAGGCCGAAGCCGACTTTCCGGCGGTGCTGCCGATGGGCCTCGAGACACCGGGGCACCACATCTTCATCGTGGAGGCGGACGGGGCTGCCGTGGGCCGCCTCTGGCTGGCCGAGCGCGACATGGCCGGCCGGCGGGTCATGTTCGTGTATGACGTGACGATCGAGGCGGAGCACCAGGGCCACGGCTACGGCCGGGCGGCGATGCGTCTCGCCGAGGAGGAGACGCTGGCCCGGGGCATCGGGCGCATCGAGCTCAACGTGTTCGGCGGGAACGACGTGGCACGCGGCCTCTACCGCTCGCTGGGTTACGTGGAGACATCGGCCCAGATGGCAAAGGTCCTCGACCAGCCCTAGCGATCCTCAGGCAGGAGCCGCTCGGCGGCGGTGAACGGATCGAGCTCCCGATCGGCGACCGATTGGAGCGTTGCCTCCCAGGCGGGATCGCGTGCCGCGCGGCGGATCGCCAGCTCGGCCAGGGCGCGCTGCAGCTGGTGGCCGGCGCGCCGTTGCACCGCCTCCGCGGACCGGGCCGCGGACCGGTGCGCGTCAATGGCGTCCACGAGCGCGGCCACGCCGTCCCCGCTGATCGCGGCGGTGACCATGATCGGCGGGGGCTTGCGGGTGACCCGCCCTCCGGCCGTCGAGAGCATCGCGCGGAGGTGGCGCGCGGCGAGATCCGCACCGGGTCGGTCGCCCTTGTTGACGACGAGCAGGTCCGCCACCTCGAGCAGCCCGGCCTTGATGGCCTGGACCTCGTCCCCCATCTCCGGGACCTCGACCACGACCGTCGTTTCGGCCAGGCGCGCGATCTCGACCTCGCTCTGGCCGGCTCCCACTGTCTCGATCAGGATCGGGTCGTAGCCGGCGGCGTCGAGGGCGGCGGCGGCCATCCATGTTGCCGCGGCGATTCCGCCCAGCTCGCCACGGCTGGCCATCGAGCGCATGAAGACGTCCCGGTCGGCGGCGTGACCCATCATCCGGATCCGGTCGCCCATGATCGCGCCGCCGGTGTACGGCGAAGATGGGTCGACCGCCACGATCCCGACGCGCCGCTCGCGTCGCCGCCACTCATCGGTCAGGGCATTCACCAGGGTCGACTTCCCGCTTCCCGGTGGGCCGGTGATGCCAACCAGGTGCCCGCCGCGACCCGCGGCGAAGAGCTCGGGGAGCAGCTCCCGTAGGCCGGGGGCGTCGTTCTCGATCGCGGTCAGGAGTCGCGCCAGGGGGAGTCGCTCCCCCGCCACGGCGCCGCGCAGCAGGTCCGGGAGGTCGGCCACGACCCTCAGGCGCGCCGGCGCGCGTGCTCGCGGAAGTAGCCCGCGATCTGCCCGATGCTCGTCCCGGGACCGAACACCTCGGAGATCCCCGATGCCTTCAGCTTCGCGACGTCGGCATCGGGGATGATCCCGCCGGCGGCGATCAGGACGTCGTCCATGCCGCGGCTCCTGCTCAGCTCCACGACGCGCGGCAGCAGCGCCATGTGCGCCCCGGACAGGATCGACATGCCGATGACGTCCACGTCCTCCTGCTCGGCGGCATCCACGATCATCTCGGGCGTCTGGCGCAGGCCGGTGTAGATCACCTCGAAGCCCTCGTCGCGCAGGCCGCGGGCGAGCACCTTGGCTCCCCTGTCGTGGCCGTCGAGCCCCGGCTTGGCGATCAGGACGCGAATCGGGGTGCTGCGGGGATCATCCATGCGCGCCGATTCTAACGTCCGCCCGGGCGACCTCGGCCGCCCGGCCCAGCTCGGTGACCGCCTCGGCAGTTGGCGGCCAGAGGTGGACGATGAGGTGCCCCATGCCGAGCTCGCGATAGGCGGCCAGCTCGCGGCCGACCTCCCCGGCGTCCCCGGAGATCGCGTTCCCGGGGGGATCCTCGTGCCCGGGATCCGCCAGGCCCGGGAAGTGGACGAAGAGGCCGGCGCTCAGGCTGATCTCGTCGGGGTTCCGCCCCTCGATCGCGCAGGCGGCCCGCAGCGCGGCGATCCGCTGCTCGAGCTCGTTGGCCTCATCGCGGCGCCCGTACCAGGCCGCGTTCCATTGGTCCGCATGGCGAGCCACCAGGCGCAGCATGCGCGGCCGCTTGCCGGCGATCAGGATCGGGGGCCCATCCGGGCGCGGCCCGCGGGGGAGGAGCCGCGCGTCCGCGCTGTGCCATCGGCCCTGGAAGGTGACCTTGCCGGTGCGGAGCAACCCCAGGAGGATCGACAGCGCCTCCTCGAAGCGGCCGACCCGATGGTCGAACGGGAAGTCGAACGCGTCGAACTCGGGCTCGTGCCAGCCGCATCCAACGCCGAGGATCAGCCGGCCGCCCGAGACCTCGTCGAGGGCTGCTGCCATCTTGGCCGTCACGGCTGGATTGCGGAACGGGAGGGCGAGGACCAGCGGGCCGATCTCGACTCGCTCGGTGATGGCGGCCACTGCCGTCAGGATCGTCCAGCTCTCGTGGATGCCGCTCCACGCCCCGTCGTCGCGAAAGACGAGGTGGTCCGCTGCCCACACCGAGTCGAGCCGGGACTCCTCGGCGGCGAGGGCCATCTCGCGCAGGGCGCTCCACGGCAGCGCACGGCCGAGCTTCTCCTGCTCCCCGATCGGGAGCATCAGGCCGACCTTCACGCCGTGATCCCCGCGAGGCGATCGATCGTCGCCGCCATGGCCACGTCCTTCCCGGTCAGGGCCTTCGACGCCTTGGTGGTCAGCCGGAACGTCACTCGCCGCCAGTGGATCTCGATGTCGGGGTGGTGGTTGGCCTCCTCGGCGGCATCGGCGACGCTGGCCACCAGCGAGATGGCCTCGCGGAAGGTGGGGCACTCGACGATGCGGATCAGCCAATCGCCGTCCCGGTGCCAGGCAGGCAAGGTCTTCAGGGCCGCGGCGATCTCCGGCTCGGTCAGGGGCGTGGCGTACGGCATCGGCCTAGCGGTCGGACGAGCGGCCGATGAAGGTCAGGAACTCGGACCGGGTGCGGGCGTCGGCCCGGAACGTGCCGAGCATCGAGCTCGTGACCATGGTCGCCTCCTGCTTCTTCACGCCACGCATCACGGTGCAGAGGTGCCTTGCCTCGATGACGCAGGCGACCCCCTTCGGCTTCAGGCGATCCATCAGGAAGCCGGCCACCTGCTGGGTCAGGCGCTCCTGCACCTGCAGGCGATGGGCGTACATGTCCACGACGCGCGGAATCTTCGACAGGCCGATGATCCGGCCGCGCGGCAGGTACCCGACGTGCGCCTTGCCGAAGAAGGGAAGCAGGTGGTGCTCGCAGAGCGAGAAGAACTCGATGTCCCGGACCACGACCATCTCGTCGTAGTCGACGTCGAACGCCGCGTCGTTGAGGAGGGCGTCCGGGTCGGTGTGGTAGCCCTCGGTCAGCTCGGCGTACATGCGCCGCACACGGTCCGGCGTGCGGGCCAGGCCGGCGCGATCGGGGTCCTCGCCCAGCTCGACCAGGAGGGTCCTGACCGCCTCGGGGATCTGGCTGCCAGGGGAGCGCTCGTCCATGCGCCGCATGCTAGCAGGGGGGCTTGGCGGGCTAGGCGCCGGGCATCGGCGAGGGTAGACTCGCGATGCGCCCGCCGAATCCGCACGAACCATCGCCCGCCGCCATGGTGATCCACCGCCCCACCTCTCCGTCGCTGCGCCTCGCCCTGTCACGAAGCGCCGGCGATCGGCTCAGCGGTCCGCTCGGAAGGCGGCTCGACGACCGCTTCCACTACCTGCGGCAGGTCCTCGCCGGCGGCCAGGAACCGATCGAGGCGGTCGTGGTCGGCCCCGGCGGGACGTGGGCGCTGACCCTTCGGGTCGAGGCCGGCCACTACCGGAAGAAAAACGGCCATTGGTATCAGCTGCGCGGAGCAACCGACTCATGGGTGCCGTGGGATGCGAGCCGCATCACCGCCGCGCGTCTCGCGGGGCGGCGCCTGGAGATGTACCTGGAGCGCGCCACCCTGCCGTCGTCGGTCACCGCCTGCCTGGTGCCGCCGCGCGGCGTTGAGATCGAATGGGACGCCGGGCAGCGACCCGGCATCCAGGTGATCCGTGACGCCGATGCGCTGGCCGCCGGGATCTCCGCGGGAGGCAACCTGACCAAGGCCCAGGTCGAGCGGATCGTGGCCCTCCTCGACCCGCGGCAACCGCTTCCACGGCTGCGGAGCGCCCGTGCGAGCTGAGGCCGCTGGGCTGGCCGCGCTCGTCGTCGCGGCAGCGCTGCTCGCCGCCTGGATCCTGCCGGCGCTCGCGGTCTTCTTCGTCTGGCCGCTCCTCTTCGTCCTCCCCGGCTGGGCGATCGTCGGCTGGGCCCGACCGCGGATCCCCGGCACGGGTCGTCTGGGCCTGGCGATCGTGCTCTCGGTGGCGCTCAGCGCCCACCTCGTCTACTGGCTTGCGCTCGCCACCGGCGGCTACCGGCGCGAGACGATCTTCGTGGTCTCCGCCCTGCTGGCCCTGCCGAGCGTCGTGGGCATCGGCCTTGGAGGAGGTCGATCGGTCGCGGGCCAGGCCACCGCCGCCTGGCACGCTCTTCGTCGCGACTGGCTCGCGTTCACGGTGGCCGGCGCCTGCGCCGGGTTCGTCGGGGCGATCCTCCAGTCCGGGCTGTGGCGCGACACCCCGAATGGCATCTCGGCCGGCGGCTCGAACTGGAGCGACCTGGGTGTCCACCTCTCGATCGCCCAGTCCGTCAACGCCGGAAACTTCCCGCCGCAGGTCCCGTACTTCGCCGGCGAGCCGCTCGTCTACCACTGGTTTGCCGATTTCCACGCCGCCATCGCGGCTCGCGCGGCGGGGATCTTCGCCATCCCGAGCTTCGTCGTCTCCTCCGCGATCCTGGCCGGCGCGCTCGCCCTGCTCGTCCACGGATTGGCACGGACCCTGGTGCGCGGCCGCGGCGCACGGCGGGCCGCGCTGCTGGCGGCCGTCCTCGTGATCTTCGGCGGAGGGCTCGGCTGGATGCGGCTGGTCGGCGACCTGGTGAACGGGTTCGGCGACCTGGCAACACTCGTGGAGCACCACTCCTACGACAACTCGTGGCTGACCGAGTGGCCCTTCTTCCGGATTCCATCGGTGATGGGCACGGGGCTCCTCGTCCATCGGGCCACCACGGCCGGGCTGCCGATGCTGGTCGCCGCGGTCCTCCTGCTCACTGCCGGACTGCCATCTGCCCGCGCCCGCGCTGCCGGCTGGCGGGACCGACCGGCGCTCATCTCCCTGGCCGGGCTGGTGGGGGCGTTGCTGGCGCCGTTTCACTTCTTCTTCTTCCCGGCGTTCCTGGCGCTGGCCCTCGGCTGGGTCCTCGTGAGCGGCCGGCTCTTCGACCACGCCGCCCCGCGGAACGCCGCCTTCCTGCTGGCTCCCTATGCCTTGGCCGTCCCGTTCGCGGTCGCTCCCCTGTTGCAGGCCGGTGGCAGCGGTGCGCTCCACTGGGTCGCCATCTGGGAGTCGGTGCCCGAGGGCGGGCCCTGGGCGGTCCTCTTCTTCTACGCCACCAACCTCGGGGTGCCGTTCCTCCTTGCGCTGGTGGCGCTGGTGCTGCCGCGCGTGCCGCATCGCGGCTTCCTGGCGGTCTGGCTGGTGACCCTCTTCGTGGTGCCGAACGTGGTGCAGGTCAGCGCCATCGGCTTCGACATGAACAAGTACTTCCAGGCGATGTGGATCGCGGTGGCCCTGCTCGCCGCGTGGCTCATCAGCCGCTGGCCGCGGCTGCTCATCGCAGCCGTCCTGCTGCTGAGCGTCCCCTCACCGCTGCTCGTTTCGGCCTGGACCGCGATCAACCGCGAGGTGGTGCTCGGCTGGAGCGAGGTGACGGCCGCGGACTGGATCGCCGCCAACACCCCGGAGCGCGCCGTCTTCGTCACGAACGGGTGGCTCAACTCGCCGACCGATCCCGCGGGCCGGCTGCGGGTGCTCACCTTCACGCCCTACATCGCGAACCTCGGCTACTCCCCCGACGAGCGGTACGCGCTGGTCGACCGGATCTACTGCGGGGGCAACCCGGAGGAGGCCGCCGCCCTGGCGCGGTCGCTTGGCGCCAGCTACCTGCTCGACGTCGGTCCGCCGCGGCAGTGCACGGCCACCATCTTCGACGGCAGCCCCGACTGGGAGCTCGCGTACGACGCCGACGGGGTCCGCATCTGGCACGTGGGCGAGGGGTCCGTATCATTCCGCCGGTGACCAGCAGCGCGGCGGTCGTCAGGCTCGAGCACGTCAGCAAGCGGTACGGACCGGAGGGCGGCCCCGAGGCGGTCTCGGACCTGTCGCTGGAGATCCCCGCCGGCGAGATCTGCGTCCTGGTTGGGCCGTCCGGCTGCGGCAAGACCACGACCATGAAGATGATCAACCGCCTCATCGAGCCGACCTCGGGACGGATCACCATCGACGGCGAGGACGTGATGGCCCTGCCGGCGGTCGAGCTGCGGCGGCGAATCGGCTACGTCATCCAGCAGGTGGGCCTCTTCCCGCACCTCACCGTCGCCGAGAACGTGGCCGTCGTGCCGCGCCTCCTGCGCTGGCCCGAGTCGCGGGTGCACGAGCGGACGAATGAACTGCTGGACCTCGTCCGCCTCCAGCCGTCGACGTACGCGGATCGATACCCCGCCGCGCTCTCCGGTGGCGAACGCCAGCGGGTGGGCGTGGCACGGGCGCTCGCCGCCGATCCCCCGCTGATGCTCATGGACGAGCCCTTCGGGGCGGTTGACCCGATCCTCCGCGACCGGCTCCAGAACGAGTTCCTCCGGCTGCAGGCCCAGGTCCGCAAGACGATCGTCTTCGTCACCCACGACGTCGACGAGGCGATCAAGATGGCCGACCGCATCGCGATCCTCCAGCGCGGAGGCATCCTCGCCCAGTACGACACGCCCGATTCCATCCTGAAAGCGCCGGCGTCCGAGTTCGTGGCGCACTTCGTGGGAGCGGATCGCGGACTGAAGCGGCTCTCGCTGGGGCGGGTGCGCGACCTCGAGCTGGGTAAGCCGATCACCGCCCGAGTGGGCGAACCACGAGGCGACCTGCGGCGGCGCCTGGAGGAGGCGGCTGCCGACTTCATCCTGCTGCTGGACGAGAAGGATCGGCCGCTCGGCTGGATCGACCGCGGCGACCTGGGCGGCGACGACGCCGTGACGGTTGACGACGCCACACCCGGCTCGCCGACCCTCGAGCCGGAGAGCACGCTGCGCGATGCGCTGTCGGTGATGCTCGGCTCGTCGGTCCAGCTCGGCGTGGTGGTCGACAGCGACGAGCGGGTGCTCGGGGTGATCAGCGTCGACGCCATCTCCGAAGTCCTGCGCACGCCGACATCGAGGCCGGCGTGATCGAGGGCCAGCCGTTCTTCCAGCTCGACTGGGTGCTCGACCACCTCGACACGCTTGCCCAGCGCATCGGCGAGCACCTGCTCGTCACCGTCATCGCGGTGGTCGTCGGCTTCGTGATCTCGTTCGCCCTCGCCTTGCTCGTGCGTCGCTACCCGCGCCTCTACCCGCCGATCCTGGCGGTCAGCGGCGTGCTGTACGCGATCCCCAGCATCGCGCTCTTCGTCCTCTTCATCCCGATCACGGGGCTGTCGCTCCTCACCGCCGAGATCGCGCTGGTCAGCTACACCCTCGTCATCCTCGTCCGGAACATCGTCACCGGCCTGCGTGGGGTTCCCGCCGAGGTCATCGAGGCGGCGCGCGGGATGGGCTACACCGACGGGCAGCGGCTCTGGCGCATCGAGCTGCCGATCGCCCTGCCGATCATCGTGGCGGGGGTGCGGATCGCCACGGTCACCACTATCGGGCTCGTCACCATCGCCACCCTGATCGGCATGGGTGGGCTCGGCTACCTGGTCGTGAACATCGGCGTCCGCCAGCGGTTCCCGACCGCCACGATCACTGGAGTTGTGATCGTCGTGCTCCTCTCCACCATCGTCGACGTCGGCCTGCAGGCGTTCCAGCGGCGGCTGACCCCATGGGCGAAGGCGCGGGAGGCCTGAGCCGATGGACTTCCTGGCTCAAGTCCTGGCCTGGTACACCGATCCCGCGAACTGGAGCGGCAACAACGCCATCCCGCTGCGGCTCTGGCAGCACCTCTCGCTCTCGGTCGCGTCGCTTGGCGCCGGCCTGGCCATCGCCCTGCCGATCGGGCTGTACATCGGCCATACCGGGCGCGGCGCGCGGGTGGCGGTCGCATTCAGCAACATCGGGAGGGCCGTGCCGTCGCTCGGCTGGCTGGGCATCGCCTACCCGATCAGCACCGGCCTCTTCCAGCGCGCCGGAATCGGCTTCCTGCCGGCCTTCATCGGCCTCCTTGCCCTCGCCATCCCGCCGATCGTCACCAACACCTACGCCGGACTGCGCGACGTCGATCCCGAGCTGCGCGAGTCGGCCCGCGGGATGGGGATGCGCGAGCTGCAGCTGCTCATGCGGGTCGAGGTGCCGGTGGCGCTGACCGTCATCCTCGCGGGAATCCGGGTCTCCGCGGTGGCGGTCGTCGCCACGGCCCCCCTCGCCGCACTGGTCGGCGGTGGAACGCTCGGCTCGTACATCCTGCAGGGGCTCGAGCTGAGCGACGAGGTGCGGGTCTTCGCCGCCGCGCTCATGGTCGCCGTGCTGGCGGTGCTGACCGAGCTGGCGTTCGCCTGGCTCCAGCGCCACGCCGTTTCCCCGGGCCTCGCGGCGCCCGAAGGCGGAACCGCAGCCGAGGCTTCGCCGATTCCTGCGGTCTGAACGCGACACCACCAAACGCCGTATTACCGGTGTACGGAGTCCGCTGCTAGACTCCGGGGCGCTCGCGCAGGACGCGCGACGCGGAGTCCCATTCAACCAAGGAGGACCCAATGCGGACATACCGCACGCTCGCTCTCGGGGCGGCGTCGCTGGCGCTCATCATGAGCGCCTGCACGTCGGGTGGGAGCGGGTCGCCGAGCGAAAGCGCGGCAGCCAACAAGCCCGACGTCAGCGTCGGCTCCGCCGGCTTCTGGGAATCGGCCGTCACGGCCGAGATGTACGCCCAGGCGCTCGAGGCCAAGGGCTACACCGTCGATCGCCACCTGGAGATCGGCGAGCGGCCGGCCCTTCACGCCGCGTTCGACGCTGAAGAGATCAACCTCATGCCCGAGTACCTCGGCGGCCTCAGTGGCCAGGGGCTCGGCATCGAGGAGCTGTCGTCCGACGCGCAGACTGCGTGGGACAACATGCAGGATGCCCTGGAGGCCAAGGGCTGGGTCTCGTTCGACTTCTCGCCGGGCACCGATGCCGACGGATTCGCCGTCCGGCAGGAGACTGCCGACGAGTTCGGGCTCGTGACGATGAGCGACCTCGCCGAAGTCGCGGACCAGCTCACCTGGGGCGTGGCCGAGGGCTGCCCGACGAACCCGGTCTGCGGGATCGGCCTGAAGGACACCTACGGGATCGACCTCGACGCGCTGCCGTCCGGCCAGCTGCAGACCCTGTCGTCGTGCAGCACCGACATCGCGACCTCGCTGAACGACAGTGCGATCGACGTCGCCCAGGTCTGCACCACGCAGCCGGAGATCGGCAGCCTGAACCTCGTGCTGCTCACCGACGACAAGCACCTGCAGCCGGCCCAGAACCTGGTGGCTATCGCCAGCAAGGAGCTGGCCGATGCGGGCGGGACGGAGCTGGCGGACACGTTGAACGCCATCACCGCCAAGCTCACCACGGAGGCGCTCACGAAGCTCGGCGTGTCGATCAACGTGAACCACGAGGACCTTGCCGACGTGGCGCGGCAGTTCCTCCAGGACAACGGCCTGCTCTAGGCTCCCTTCGGTAGACCGATGCGGGCGGCGCAGCCTCCGGGCAGCGCCGCCCGTACACTTTCCCGGACCCATGTCCGAACACCTCGACCTCGCCGATTGGCGCCGCCGCGTGGCCGCGGCCTACGACACGTTGCGGAACGACCCCCGCGCCGAGCCGGCCCGGCTGCTGGGCTTCCGCGCCGCCAAGGATCGGCTCTTTTCCTCCCATCCGTCCTCGCCGGTGCCGCTCGCCGACCGGCGCGACTTCCGCGGGCTGGCCTACTGGCGCCACGCACCGGACCTCGCGTTCCGGGCGCGGCTCGAGCCTGATCCGGAGGCGACGTCCCTTGACGTCCCACGCTCGGGGCCGGGCCCGGCGATGCCGTACGGCAGGATCGGCTGGGTCAGCTTCGAGGTCGAGGCGGCGCCCGTCCGGCTGGCGGTGTTCTGGCTGAACGAATACGCCGGGGGCGTCTTCATCCCGTTTCGCGACGCCACGAGCGGCACCGAGACGTATGGCGGCGGCCGCTACCTGTGGGACTCGGGCAAGGGTGCGGACCTCGGATCGGACGGCGACGAGCTGGTGATCGACTTCAACTACGCCTACCACCCCTCCTGCGTCTACGACCCGGCCTGGAGCTGCCCGCTGGCCCCTCCGGAGAACTGGCTGACCGTCCCGATCCGCGCCGGCGAGCGGCTGGCCCCGGCATCGTGACCGAGGGCGACAGCCGGCCGCTTCGCAACTGCATCAAGTGCGGCCGCCAGATCGGTCCCGACGAGACGATCTGCGAGGTCTGCAACCGCGCCGGAATGGCGACGCCGTCGCCGACCCAGTACCACGGCACCATCGTGGTCGCCATTGTCGCCGGCGTGGTCATCATGGCGATTGCCGCCAGCCTCTCGCTGCGAGGGATCGGCCCGTTCCGCGGCGAGGCGCTGGGCTGGGAAAGCGACTCCCCCGACGCAGTGGTGGTGGAGGTGCGGGTCACCAACGAGGGCACGCGCGCCGGCCGGGCCAAGTGCCAGCTCACCGCGCGCGACGGCTTGAACCTGGTGCTCCGCATCCGCCCGACCGTCTCACCGCCGATCGAGCCGGGCAGCACCGTCACCTTCACCGAGCGGATCCCCGGGCTACCGCAGGCCCCGGCCAGCGTGGGGGTGAGCTGCGCCTGACCGGCGTCGGCCGACTATCCTGCTGCCGTGGGTGTCCTCCGCGTGATTCGAACCGGGGTCAGCGTCGTCTTCGGCCTCTTCTGGGCGTCCATCTTCCTCTTCGCCGTCCTCGGCTTTCCCGGCCCCTCCACGAGCGACTTCCGGTTCCCTGACCCGGTTGACGGGCAGGCGGTCTACGACCCGGCCGGGGCATTTGAGCCGGGGATCCGGGAAGCCCTCGAGGACCGGGTCGACGCCATCGAGGCTCGCAGCGGCGCCGAAATCGCGATCTACGTCCAGGTCGACCCGTCGGCCACCCCCGAGTCGAACCTGGCCGCCGCACAGGCGCTCCTCGACCAGTGGGGCGTGGGTCGCGCCGGCTTCGACGACGGGCTGGTCATCCTCATCAGCTTCGAGCCCGGCCTGGCGCATGGGCAGGCCCACTACTACGCCGGTGCGGGGTTCCTGCGCGGCTACCTCTCGCAGGGCGATCTCCAGTCGGTCTTCGACGATGTCATCCTCCCGGCCGCCGGGCAGGGACAGGTCGGCGGCGGCCTCATCACCGCGGTCGACCTGATCGACGCAGCGATCACACCCGCGGCGACCGCTCGCCTCAACTTCCTGCGCCAGCTCAACGGGGTGGTGGGCCTCATCGGTGCACCGCTGGCCCTCCTGATCACGACCGGGCTCGCCTTCTTCGCATGGCGCCGCGAGGGGGACGACCCCGAGGTGCTCGACTCGCCGTCGATCCTGATGGCCGGACCGCCGGCGAACATGACGCCACCCCTCGCCACCGTGGTCCGGCAGGGCAAGGCCAACCGGCATTCGATGAACACGTTGCTGGTCGAGCTCGCCAGCACCGGCCGGATGGCGTTCCAGAACCTCGACCGCGCCGGCAAGGTGAAGTCCGACGACGAGCCAAATCCGCTCCTCGATCCGGCCATCGAGCTCCTGGAGGCAGCGCCGCGCGACGGTCGCATGGGAAAGGCGGAGCGCGCTGCATGGGAGCTCGTTCGACAGCAGGCCCGGGGTGGCACGACGATCTCGCGGGAGCGGCTATGGGAGCTCAACGACGTGCTTGAGCCGGTCCGCGACGGTCTCGAGGACGAGGTGGTCCGGCTGGGTTGGTTCACGCGACGCCCCTCGACCCTGATGACGCGCTGGAGCTTCATCGGGATTGGTGAGATGGTGCTCGGCGCCCTCTTCGTCGCCGGCGGATTCCTGATCCCGATGTCCGGCCTCACCCTCCTCGGCGCCGGCACCGGCATCGGCGGGCTCGTGACCTGGGGCTTCGGGCAGGCAATGTCACAGCGGACGCCGAACGGGGCGTACGTCGACGCCATGCTCAAGGCCTATCGGCGCACCCTGCAGAAGACGATGGAGCAGGCGCGCAGCATGGAGCAGGTGGTTGCGGACCCCACCGTCAAGCTCTTCGCCGATACCCCCGACAAGGCGGTGGTGTGGGGCTTCGCCCTCGGCCTGCACGACGAGGTCGCCGACGTCCTGCGGCGCAACCTCGAGGACCAGGCGAAGGATCCGTCGCGGGCCACCGGCGCGTACTACCCGCTCTGGCTGGGGAGCTCGCCGTCCTCGTTCGGCAGCGACGGGATGGCCGGCGGGAGCATCTTCTCCGGGTCCGGGATGCCGGATATCGGCGGCATGTTCAGCGCGGTCGGCAGCATCGGCTCCTCGCCGCCCTCCTCCTCGTCGGGCGGTGGCGGCTTCAGCGGCGGCGGCAGCTCGGGTGGCGGGGGTGGCGGAGGCAGCTTCTGACCCGTGCTCTGGCGTCAGGACCGTCCACCGGGTATGGTGGGGGCGATGCCATACGATCGACGACCTGACCGACGCCCTGGCGGCGGCCGACCCGGCGGCTCCGGACGACCTACCGGGGACCGCCCCACCTTTGGCGACCGCCCGCAGCGGGACCGCCCTGCCTTCGGCGACCGCCCGCCGCGCGAGCGCACCGAATACTCTGGGCCGCCCCGCGAGCGCAGCTTCGACTCGCGGCCGCCGCGGCCAACCGGCTTCGCGCCACGACCGATGGACGACGGCGGGATGTCCATTCGCCTCGACCCGCGACGCCTCGGCTCCCTGAAGCTGCTCGCGGCCGAGGCCGGGATCCGTCCCGGCGAGCTCGTGACCCGCTGGGTCGAGGAGCGGCTGGATGCGGCGCGCGGAGGCGCCCCGGCTCCTGGTCTCCCGACCCTCGGGGGTGAGGCCGTGGCTTCGCTCTCCGCCCGCGTGGATGAGCTGGCACGTCGCCTCGATCAGCTGACCGCGGTAGCCGCCCCCTCCGCCGCCAGCGAGCCATCAGAGACCGAAGCGCCGGCGCGGGCCAAACGCGGACCCGGACGGCCCCGCAAGACGGGCGAGGCGGCGGCATCGGCCCGCAGGCCCCGCACCGCCGCCCGGCCGGCGAAGTCAGCCGGCCGCGCGAAGGTCGCACTCCACGACGAGATCGCCGCCGTGATCACCGAGCTCGGGCCGCAGACGGCGGCCGAGCTGGCGTCAGCGATCGTGGAGCGAGGTCGCTACCAGGCGCCGCGCACGGCCAAGCCGCTCGACGCAGCTACGGTCAACGCGCGGGTCTCGAACCCGACCTATCGGTCG
>Ga0209998_10000050_pt1 | contig 47820 bp, 48 predicted proteins | sample EndophyteCoNSPM_FD_187576 | JGI IMG/M metagenome (GOLD analysis project Ga0209998, IMG submission 187576) | Arabidopsis thaliana rhizosphere microbial communities from the Joint Genome Institute, USA, that affect carbon cycling - Endophyte Co-N... | ecosystem: Host-associated > Plants > Roots >... | reverse complement strand
CTCACCGACCAGCCGGAGGGCGCAGTGCTCGAAGTGCGAGACAGCGGGCCCGGGATCCTGGCCGCCGAGCTGCCGCATGTCTTCGAGCGCTTCTTCCGGGGCACGAACGTGGGCGAGGCGCGGGCCTCGGGCAGTGGCCTCGGGCTGGCGATCGCTCGCTCGATCGTGGAGATGCACCGCGGGCAGATCGAGGTGGCCAGCGCCATCGGCGAGGGATCGGCGTTCACGGTGCGGCTGCCGCGCAACGCCGAGGTCGCGCAAGGTCAATGAAACTTCACCGGCCGCCGCGCCCGCCCGCAACGCACCCGGAGCACGATCCCCGCGACGCCCCAGACGTGAAAGCAGTGAGCGCGAGCCCCTTATGACCGAACACGACGAACCCGCACCCAGGCCGGGAGAACCCGAGGCCGGAGAACCCGAGGTCCTCCGCTACGGGCCCCCGCCCAGCCAGCCAACACGACCCACGTGGGAAACCCCGGCCTGGTCCGGCGCGTCTCCGCAGCAGGCGCAGCCCCGCGCGCAGCGCAGCCTGGGTGTCGTCCCGGTCATGACCATCGCGCTGGTGACCGCAATCGTCTCCGGCTCCCTCTCCGCGGTGGCGGTGGCGAACCTCATGCGGCGCGGCTCGACCGGCGCGACGAACGAGCCAACCGGCAGCTCGGTGAGCCAGGTGCATATCGACGAGTCCAGTGCCGTGATCACCGCCGTCGCGCGGGTGATGCCCGCGGTCGTGGTGATCGAGTCACGCAGCGGCGGCGGCGTGCTGGGCGGCGCGAACGGCACCGGCTCCGGCTTCATCTTCGACTCCAACGGATGGATCCTGACCAACAAGCACGTCGTCGAGGGGGCCGATGAGATCAGCGTCAAGCTGCACGACAGCAGCGTCTTCACCGGCCGGGTCTACGGCATCGACACGCTGACCGACCTCGCCATCGTGAAGATTGACGCGACCGGGCTCCCGACCGCGACACTCGGATCGAGCGAGGAGCTCGAGCTGGGCCAGCTCGCCATCGCCATCGGCAACCCGCTCGGCAACTTTGAGAACACGGTCACCACCGGTGTCGTGTCGGGGCTGGGCCGGCAGATCCGGGCGGGTGACGCCACCGGCACCACCTCGGAGCAGCTGAACAACCTGATCCAGACCGATGCCGCCATCAACCCGGGCAACTCCGGTGGGCCGCTCATCAACAGCGCCGGCCAGGTCATCGGCATCAACACCGCCGTCAACCAGGACGCGCAGGGGATCGGCTTTGCCATCCCGATCAGCGTCGCGAGACCGATCGCCGAGCTGGCACTCGCCGGCAAGCCGATCGCCCGGCCATGGATCGGGGTCTACTACAAGGTCGTCGACGCACAGGTTGCCAAGGACCTTGGCCTGTCGGTGGAGCACGGCGTGCTGATCGACAAGCCGGAGAGCGGCGCGCCCGCCGTCTTCGCCGGGAGTCCCGCGGACCAGGCCGGCCTTGTCGAAGGCGACATCGTGGTCGCCGTCGATGGCGACGCCGTTGACGAGGATCACGACCTCTCGACGCGCGTCCTCCCGCACGTGCCGGGCGATACCGTGACGCTCAGCGTGGTGCGCGACGGGCAGACGCTCGAGATCGTCGTGACACTGGGAACCCTGCCAGAGACGCCCTAGTCGCCGCGCCGGCGGCGAATCCGCACCTCGACCGCGTCAAAGGCCCCGGACAACGGCGCCTCTGGCTTGCGCACCCGGACCTCGACGTCGTCCACGGGGTGCTCGGCGAGGACCGCGTCGGCGATCGCCGCGGCCAGCGCCTCCAGCAGGTGGAACGAGCGCTCGCTGACGATCCGGCCGGCGAGGTCGAAGAGGGTCGCGTAGTTGATCGTATCGGCCAGTTCGTCGGTCCTGGCCGGCCCGGAGAGGTCGAGGCGCAGCACGAGGTCCACCTCGAACGGCTGCGGCGCGGCGCGCTCCTCGTCCGAGACGCCGTGGCGACCCGTGAACCGCATCCCCCGCAGCGTGATCCGGTCGCTCATGCACGCCACCTCACGATCCCGTCGGCCACGCGAACGGTCTTCATGATCGGCTCCACGTCGTGGACCCGCACGATATCGGCCCCGGCGGCGATCGCCAGCGCCACGCTGGCCGCCGTCCCCTCCAGTCGCTCGTCCGGCGCGGCGCCGCCGAGGAGCTCACCGATGACCCGCTTTCGGCTCGTGCCGACCAGCAGCGGAAGCCCGCCCAGCGCCGCCTTGAGCTCGGCCAGCCGGTGCAGGATCTCGATCGAGTGGGCGGGGGTCTTGCCGAATCCGATCCCCGGATCGACGATCAGGCGCTCCCGCGGGACGCCCGCCGCCACGGCGTCCTCGATTCTGGAGCCCAGCCACGACACGACCTCGTCGAAGACGCCGTGCGGGTATTCGGCGAGCTCCTTGTTGTGCATCAGCACGAGGTGCGCCCCGGCCGCAGCCGCCGCGGCCACGGTGTCGGGATCGCGCTGGCCGGCCCAGACGTCGTTGACGAGCGTCGCTCCGGCGGCGAGCGCCTGGCGGGCCACGGATCCCTTGGTGGTGTCGATGCTGATCCGCGCTCGGTCGCCGAACTCCGCGGAGAGGGCTGCCACCACGGGCACCGCCAGCGCGGCCTCGTCCTCGGCCGAGACGGGCGGGTGATCGCCGTAGAACTGGGCGGGGCGAGACGACTCCGCACCGACGTCCAGCAGCTGGGCCCCGGCGTCCACGAATCCCCGAGCCTGCTCAACCGCGGCCGCCACGATCTGCGTCTCGCTGCGTCCGGCCGTGGCGATGCCGTCGCCGCTGAACGAGTCAGCCGTGACGTTGATGATCCCCATCACCCAGGTTCGCTCGCCCCACCGCAGCTCGATCACGCATCCACCTCGCCGATGAGCATCCCACGCGCGGCGCCGACGAGGTAGAGCGACCCCGCCACGACGACCGGCTGCTCCGCCGACTGGCGAAGCTCCGCAGCGATCCTGAGCGCGGCGTCAGGGGTTGCCGCGGTCCGCCCACCGCGGTGGCCGATCCGTCGCCAGCGGTTCAGCAGTTCCGCCGCAGGTAGGGCGCTGGGATCGTCGACACGGGTGAAGATCGGCCGCGGCTCGAGGGGCGCCAGGGCGCGCAGCACCGCCGTCACCCGCTTGCCGCGCGTCGCGCCGAAGACCAGCGGAAAGTGACGCATCCCCAGTTCGGCCAGGGCGCGTGCCAGGGCTCGCGCGCCGGCCGGGTTGTGAGCGCCATCGAGGAGGACGGGGCCGATGCGTGTTGTCCGCAGCAGCTCGAGGCGGCCCGGCCAGCGCACCGCCGCGAAGCCGCGCCGAATCGCCGCCTCGTCGAGGTTCAGGGGAGTGCCGTGGCGTGCGGCGTCCTCGCCCAGCGCGTCGAGGAGCGCGAGGGCCACCGCGGCGTTGCCCGCCTGGTGCCTCCCCAGCAGCCCCACCCGCAGGCCCGGGAACTGGCCGCCGGGGCGCGTCGCGTCGATGACGAGCCCGTCCCACCCGGCGTCACTGACCGCGGCGTCATACGGCTGCCCAGGTCCGGCCCGACGCAGCGACGCGCCGACTTCGGTGCTGCGGGCGAGGATGGGAGCCAGGCCGCGGCCGCGTGCGCCGGTCACCGCCAGGTTGCGACGCTTGATGATCGCCGCCTTCTCCGCCCCGATGGCCGCCAGCGTCGGCCCGAGCAGCTTCTCGTGGTCGTGCTGGACGTTCGTGATCGCCGCGACCCCCGTATCCAGCACGTTGGTGGCATCAAGCCGCCCGCCCAGCCCGACCTCGACCAGGGCAAGGTCGATCCCCGCGCCCGCCAGCTCGGTGAAGGCGGCTGCCGTCAGCGCCTCGAACTCGGTCGGCGGGCCGATGCGAGCCGTGACGCGATCGATCGCCGGCATGACCGCCTCGAGCGCGGCGGCGAACCGTTCGCGGCTGATCGGTTCACCGTCGATGGCAATTCGCTCCCGGTAGCTGACGAGGTGGGGCTTCGGCATGGTGCCGATGCGCAGGCCCGCCGCCTGGAGCGCGGCGCGAGCCAGGGCGACGACGCTCCCCTTGCCGTTCGTGCCGCCCACCAGCGCGCCGCGCAGCTGCCGCTGCGGGTTGCCGAGCTCGCCCAGGAGCGCCTCGATCCGGGCCAGGCCCAGGCTGACCCCGAAGCGTCCCCGGCTGCGGAGAGCGGCCACCGCCGCGTCGTAGTCGGCGGGCAGGCTCAGGAGGCCCCTTCGTCCTCGTAGAAGACGCAGTCGTGGTACTGCCCGGTCATGCACAGGTCGCTCACGTAGCTGCTGTCGAGGTGGACGCCGCCGCGCAGGTCGCATCGGTTCACGACGCCGTCCTGCTTCATCAGCATGCGCAGCACGCCAGGCGAGTCCGTGCCGACGCGGCCCTTCGCGCCGTGGGTCAGGTAGAAGTGCGGGCAGGAGTGGCGTCGCGGCTTGCTGTAGCCGAGCGGCACGCCCCGGCGCCCGACGTGCACGGTGAGCGGCTCTGCCGTCCCGGCGAAGCGCTTCTCGGCGATCGCGCAGCGGCCAGGCTCACAGTCGATCTCGTTGTGGCAGCAGGCACGGGCCGGGCCGACGCCATCGACCGCCCAGAGCTCCCAGCACGGCCGCCGCAGGATGAAGGCCGGGCAGCGGTAGCGGATGGTGAGCGTGCAGTTCTCGACCTCCCAGCACATCGTCCGGCGGTCGCCGGACGGTCGTTCCGGTGCGAACGGGTCCGCCACCTGGCGCCGATCAGGGCTGGTGCGGCGCTCGGTCTTGATGATCACCGGCTGAGTCTAGTCCCTGCGGGGGCTCGCACCGCGCTCAGGCGAGAAAGTCGCGAAGCCGCTCCTCCAGCGCCGCCTGCGGCATGTAGCCGACCAGGCGCGCAGCCTCGCGGCCGTCCTTGAAGACGATCATGGTCGGGATGCTGAAGATGCTGTAGCGCATCGCCAGCTGCTGGTTCTCGTCCGTGTTCACCTTGGCCGTGACGATCTTGTCGGCATGCGCCTCGCCGACGGCCTCGACCACGGGGGAGACGAGGCGGCACGGACCGCACCACGGCGCCCAGAAGTCGACCAGGACCGGCTTCTCGGCATTCAGGACCTCTGCCTCGAAGGTCGCGTCGTCGACCGTCATCGGGGCTGTCATCTTCTCGGGGAACCTCCAGGTCGGGATGGGTTGGGCGGCGCGGATCGTAGCACCGCCACCGCTGCGTCGGGCCTAGGGCGATGTCGACGGTGCGGGCGTGGGCGTTGGAACCGGCGTCGGAACCGGCGTCGGGACCGGCGTCGGTGACGGGCTCGGCGACGGCGTGGGTCCGAGCGACAGGACCAGGTCTACCTGGCTCCCCACCCCAACCGGCACGCCGGAGCTCGGATTCGTGCTGATCACCTCGCCCGCCGGGCGATCCGATGGCTCGCTGGTGACGGCGCCGAGCTGCAGCCCGACGGACTGGAGGGTCGCCGTGGCCTCTGCCCGGGTCTGCCCGATGAGGACCGGGACCGGCACCTGCTCGGTGCCGGAGCTCACGACAACGCGCACCGTGTCCCCCCGTGCGATCGGCGTATCCGCCTCCGGATCGGTGCGGATGACATGGTCGACCGGCACGGTTTCGCTTGGCTCCTGCTCCTCGTCCGGGATCAGTCCCAGCCGTTCCGCATCGGCCCGGACGCCGGCGATTGGATCGCCGACCCAATCCGGCACCGTCAGTCCGGTGGGGGTGGGAGTCGGGGAGCCGCCTGGCCCGAGGCCACCCAGGACCTGTGCCCCCAGGAAGCCGATCGTCCCGAGCAGGACCACGGCCAGGACGGCCAGGAGCCAGATCCACCACGGCTGTCCCTCGTCGCGTGGCTCGGGGTAGCGCTGGATCGGGCGGCCCGGCGGGGCACCGCGCGCGCCGCCCGGTCGCTCCGGCGGCATCCCGGAGATCGCGGCTCGGTCAGAGGGCAGGGTCACGCGCGGCGGGACGTAGACGGTCGGCTCGCCGGCTGAGGGCGTGGCCGGCAGGACGGCGGCGGCCGCCACGGCGTTGGCCGCGTCGGGGTCGCGCTGCCAGACGCGCAGCGCCTCCGCGAAGGCGCCCGCATCGGGGTAGCGGTCGGCCGGATCACGCTCGAGGGCCCGCATCACGATTGCCGAGAGGCCCGGCGGCACCGGGCCGTGCTCGGTGGGCGGGGCGGGATCCTCGGAGAGGCGCTTGAGCGCCACGCCGGCGGCGGAGTCGCCCTCGAACGGGCGGCGGCCGGTCAGCATCTCGTACAGGACGATCCCCAGTGCGTAGACGTCGGACTGGCCGGTCACCTCGTCGCCGCGCGCCTGCTCCGGGCTGAAGTAGTGCACCGATCCGAGGGTTGTGCCGGTGACGGTCATCGACGCCTCGCTGACCGCGCGCGCGATCCCGAAGTCGGTGACCTTCACGTCGTGGTCGATGAGGATGTTTCCGGGCTTCACGTCGCGATGGACGATTCCCCGCCGATGCGCCGCCTCGAGGGCCGAGGCGACCCCGATCGCGATGCGCACCGCGTCATCCGTCTCGAGGCGCCCGTGCTTCTGGATGATGGCGGCGAGGTCCTCGCCGTCGACCAGCTGCATGACGATGAACTGGCCACCGGTCTCGACATCGGTCCCGTAGTCGTAGACCGAGACGATGTTCGGATGGGAGAGGGAGCCGGCTGAGCGAGCCTCCTGCTTGAAGCGGGCGGCGAAGCCGGGGTCGTTCCCGAACTGCGCCCGCAGGAGCTTGACGGCGACCTCGCGGTCGAGCTGCTCGTCCATGGCGCGCCAGAGCGTCGCCATGCCCCCCTCCCCCAGGGGGGCGATGATCCGATACCGACCGCCGATGAGCCGCCCGATCATCTCCACCGCGGATCAGTCTCGCAGGTCGAGGCTGCGCACATGGGCGCGTACCTCGTCGGCCAGGTCGGACTCCAGCGACATGGCGATGTTGGCCTTCAGCCAGCCGAGCCGGGTCCCGGCGTCATGCCGCACGCCCTCGAACTGGTAGCCGAAGACCGGCTGCTCGGCGGTCAGCGCGCGGATGGCGTCGGTGAGCTGGATCTCGCCCCCGGCGCCGCGCTGGGTGGTCTCGAGCTTGTCGAAGATCTTGGGGCTCAGGATGTAGCGGCCCAGCACGCCCAGGTCGGAGGGCGCCTCCCCGACCGGCGGCTTCTCCACCAGGTCGTCGATCTCGACGAGGCGCCCCTCGTGGTGCAGCGGCGCCACGATTCCGTAGCGGTCGACGTCGTCCGGAGGCACGCGCTGGACCGCGATGATCGATCCACGGTGGGCGTAGTACTGCTCGATCAGCTGCTCGGTCACCGGCTTGCCGCCCGGGTTCAGCATCACGTCGTCGGAGAGGAGGACGGCGAACGGCTCGTCACCGACCAGCTCCTTCGCCATCAGCACCGCGTGCCCGAGCCCGAGCTGCTCCTTCTGGTGGACGAACGCGATGGGGCCGATCTCGGAGATCCGGCGCACCGCTCGCAGCAGCTCGATGTCGCCGCGCTCCTCGAGCCAGCCCTCCAGGCCGGGGGCCGAGTCGAAGTGCTCCTCGACCGCGCTGCGTCCGCTGGCGATCACGATGATGATCTGCTCGATGCCCGAGGCGACCGCTTCCTCGACCGCGTACTGGATGATCGGTCGGTCGACCAGCGGCATCATCTCCTTGGGGATGGCCTTGGTCGCGGGCAGGAACCGGGTCCCGAAGCCGGCCGCCGGGAGGACGGCCTTTCTGACGCGCACGGTGATCGGATCTCTCCTCGAGCGAGTTGTATCTCAGCGCAGCGCGCCGGCGATCTCAGGCCGCGCCGATGCGGAGGTGCCTCACGGGGGAACGAGTATAGCAACGCCCACCGGCGATGCCCCGCGGGAGGTCAGGCGCTGACGTAGGCGGAGAGGTGCTCTGCGGTCAGGGTGGACCGGGCGGCGACGAGGTCGGCGGGCGTGCCCTCGAACACGATCCGGCCGCCGTCGTGGCCCGCGCCGGGGCCGAGGTCGATGATCCAGTCGGCGTGTGCCATCACCGCCTGGTGGTGCTCGATCACGATGACCGACTTCCCCGAGTCCACGAGCCGGTCGAGGAGGCCGAGCAGCTGCTCCACGTCGGCGAGGTGGAGCCCGGCGGTCGGCTCGTCAAGCACGTAGACGCTGCCCTTCTCGGCCATCTGGGTGGCCAGCTTGAGTCGCTGTCGCTCGCCGCCGGACAGGGTCGTGAGGGGCTGCCCGAGGCTGAGGTAGCCGAGCCCAACGTCGGCAAGCCGGCCGAGGATGGCATGCGCGGCCGGCACGCGGGCATCGGCGTCGAAGAAGGTCTCGGCCTCGGTCACCGACATGGCGAGGACGTCGGCGATGTTGCGTTTCCCGAGCCGGTACTCCAGCACCGATGCCTGGAACCGCTTCCCCTCGCACACCTCGCAGATGGTGGCGACGCCGGCCATCATCGCCAGGTCCATGTAGATGACCCCGGCGCCGTTGCAGTTGGGGCAGGCGCCATCCGAGTTGGCGCTGAAGAGCGCCGGCTTCACGCCGTTCGCCTTCGCGAACGCGGTTCGGATCGGGTCGAGGAGACCGGTGTACGTCGCCGGGTTGCTGCGCCGCGAGCCGCGGATCGAGCCCTGGTCGATCGACACGACGCCGTCACGGCCCGCCACCGAGCCGTGGATCAGCGAGCTCTTGCCCGACCCTGCGACCCCGGTCACGACCACCAGCACCCCGAGCGGGATGTCGACATCCACGTCCTTGAGGTTGTGAGTCGTGGCGCCGCGGACCTCCAGCGCGCCTGATGGGGTCCGCACCGACGGCTTGAGTTGCGCCCGGTCGTCCAGGTGTCGCCCGGTGATGGTGCCGCTGGCCCGCAGCCCATCGACGGAGCCCTCGAACACGACCTCGCCGCCGGCCGCGCCGGCGCCGGGACCAAGGTCCACGACGTGGTCGGCCCGCTCGATCACCTCCGGCTTGTGCTCCACCACCAGCACGGTGTTGCCCTTGTCCCGCAGCTGGATCAGGAGGTCGTTCATGCGCTGGATGTCGTGCGGGTGGAGCCCGATCGTCGGCTCGTCGAATACGTAGGTGATGTCCGTGAGCGACGACCCAAGGTGCCGGATCATCTTGGTGCGCTGGGCCTCGCCGCCGGAGAGCGTGCCCGAGGGGCGCTCGAGGCTGAGATAGCCGAGCCCGATCTCGACGAATGAGTCAAGGCTGTCTCGCAGCGAGGTCAGCAACGGGGCAACGGATGGCTCGTCCAGGCCCCGGACCCACTCGGCGAGGTCGCTGATCTGCATCGCGCACGCATCGGCGATGTTGATTCCGGCGATCTTCGATGACCGCGCTCCCTCGTTGAGCCGTGTGCCGCCGCACTCGGGGCAGGTGGCGAAGGTCACGGCCCGCTCCACGAAGGCACGGACGTGCGGCTGCAGCGTGTCGACGTCCTTGGAGAGCATCGACTTCTGGATCTTGGGGATCACGCCCTCGTAGGTGAGGTTGATGCCGACGACCTTGATCTTCGTCGGCTCCTGGTAGAGCAGGTGCTTGAGCTCGGCCTTCGTGAAGTCACGGATCGGCTTGTCCATGTCGAAGAAGCCAGAGCCGGCGAAGATGCGTCCGTACCAGCCGTCCATGCTGTAGCCGGGGATCGTCAATGCCCCTTCGTTGAGCGACTTGCTCTCGTCATACAGCTGGGACAGGTCGAAGTCGGTCACGGAACCCATGCCCTCGCAGCGCGGGCACATGCCCCCGGTGAGGTTGAAGGCCTGGCGCACCACCTTGCCAGCGCCCCGCTCGACGGTTGCCGACCCCACGCCGTGCACCGAGGCAATGTTGAAGGAGAACGCCTGCGACGAGCCGATGTGCGGCTTGCCGAGGCGGCTGAAGAGGATGCGCAGCATGGCGTTCGCGTCGGTCGCGGTGCCCACGGTGGAGCGCGCATTTGCGCCCATCCGCTCCTGGTCGACGATGATCGCGGTGGTCAGCCCGTCGAGCACGTCGACGTCAGGCCGGGCCAGCGTCGGCATGAACCCCTGCACGAAGGCGCTGTAGGTCTCGTTGATCATCCGCTGCGACTCCGCGGCGATGGTGTCGAAGACGAGGGAGCTCTTGCCCGAGCCGGAGACGCCGGTGAACACGGTCAGCCGGCGCTTCGGGATCTCGACGCTCACGTCCTTGAGGTTGTTCTCGCGCGCCCCGTGCACCCGGATCAGGTCGTGGCGGTCGGCCGCGTGCCCGGCGGTCTCGGTCTCTGAAGCCATGGCGTAATGCTAGTGGCCTACAATCGCGAACCGATGATCAAGTCCCTGGTCCGCACCCTCAAGGGGCCGAGCCGCGACCCGCGGATGGCGCTCATCAGCCGTCCGCTGCCCCGCAACCTGCTCGACGAGCAGGTCCTGGCGGCCCTCGAGATCGCGCTCTCGACCGATCCGAACCCCGACGACCTGGTCGAGACCCTGCCCGCCGCCCTGCGCCAGGTGACGGGGCACGAATACCAGGTCCTCGACCGGGCGGCGAGCGACGTGACCGGAGCGTTCCGGCGATCGCAGGTGATGATCCGGGACGGCGCCGTCGGCCTGTGGCCGGGCTATGCGGCACGCGCCTACCCGCTGCTCGCCCCCTCGCCGCACACGGAGCGGACCAGGGCCGCGATCGCCGCGGCCGAGGGTTCAGCCAGCGATGCCCCCAGCCCCACCAACCCGGTCGGGAAGCCCGGCTGGGCGCCTCCGCCCGCTCGCGGTCGCGGCGAGAGCTCCGAGGATGTCGGGAGCGAGACCGAGTAGGTGGGCCGCCAGAACGTCCCGCGCGATCAGTGGCTGGAGATCGGCGCGGAGTGCCCCCACTGCGGCGAGCGGGTGACCGAGGAGATGGTCTACTCCTGGCGCCCCGTCCCGGACGACCCCAAGCTGTTGCTGCTCTACTGCCCCGACTGCGGCGACCGGGTCGAGATCAACCACGTCTGAGGCCGCGCTCGTGCGGCGTGGTGCCCCCAACCGGATTCGAACCGGTGATCTCCACCTTGAAAGGGTGGCGTCCTAGGCCTCTAGACGATGGGGGCGCTGACCTGCCCATCGTAGCAAGGCGCCCGTGGGCGCCATCGGCCTGGGCCCTACAGGTAGAAGAGGATGACCAGGATCGCAGCCCCGGCGAGGGCCAGCGCGGCGAGCAGGATCATGAAGCCGCCGCCCAGCGCGATGGCCACCGACATCCCGGTCGACCGGGTCCGATACGCGCGCTGCGACCAGATCCAGCCCTGGATGAAGAGGAAGACGCCGATCACGACCGCGATCAGCGCCGACGCCAGCATCGCCCCGACCGAGAAGGCCGTGTCATTGCTGAGGATCGACATCGTCGTGAGGGCGGCCGCGATCAGGAGGCCAACCACCCCGATCACGACATTCCGCAGGAATGGGTGCATCCGCGGAAGCCTGCATCGACCGATGCGCCTCGTCAAGGCGCCCCGCTCGTAGACTGACCGCATGCCCTCCAGCCCGTTCGCAGCGTTCGCGGCCACGGCCGAGGCGGTCGCGGCAACCACCTCGAAGCTGCGCAAGCGCGACCTGCTGGCGGCGTATCTCCGCGACCTGCCCCCAGGCGACGTGCCGATCGCGGCCACCTTCTTCGCCGGCCGGCCGCTCCCCGGCAACGCCGACAAGCTGGGCCTCGGCTGGGTGCAGCAGAGCCAGGCCCTGGCCGCCGCCAGCGGTGCCGATGAGCAGGCCCTGCACGACGCCTACCTGCGCCACTCCGACTTCGGCGACGCGGCGGCCGAGCTGCTGGGCGGGCGAGAGCCCTCGGGGAAGCCGCTGACCCTGGCCGAGGTGGAGGCCGCCTTCCGCGGCATGAGCGAGTCCGCAGGTGCGGCCGCCCGCGTCACGCTGATGGCCGATCTCTTCGGCCGCGCAACCTCGGCGGAGGCGCGCTTCGTCGGCCGCATCGCCGCCCGTGAGCTCCGGATCGGGCTGCGCGAGGGGTTGCTGGAAGAGGCGATCGCCGCGGCCTTCGAGCGGCCGATCGAGGCGGTGCGACGTGCCTTGATGCTCGTCGGCGAGCCTGGCGAAGCGGCGGTCCTCGCCCGCGATGACCGGCTGGCTGATGCGGCGCTGCACCTGGGACGGCCGATCCGCTTCATGCTGGCCACGCCGGTGGCGGACGCCGACGAGGTGATGCGCCGGGTCGGCGACGAGGCCTGGATCGAGGACAAGTACGACGGCATTCGTGCGCAGCTGCACCTCGATCCGCCGGCCCCGCCGCGCCTCTTCTCGCGTGACCTGAACGAGATCGGGGGTGCCTTCCCGGAGGTCGTCGCCGCAGCCGGCGCACTGAAGCATCGGCTGGTGATCGACGGGGAGCTGGTGCCGTACCGCGAGGGATCGGTCCTCGACTTCGCGAGCCTGCAGACCCGGCTCGGACGCGTCGATCCGAGCCCCGAGCTCCTCGAGCAGGTCCCCGTAGTGCTGGTCGCGTTCGACCTGCTGCATCTCGACGGCCACGACCTGCTCGAGGCGCCGCTCCGCGAACGGCGCGCCGCGCTCGAGGGCCTGGCGCTGCCGGAGCGCAGCGAGGAGCGGTTCCTCTACTCGCACCTCGCCACGGCTCGCTCGGCGGACGAGGTCGAGGCGCATTTCGACGACGCGCGCGAGCGTCGCAACGAGGGGCTGATGGTCAAGGACCCCGGATCGGTCTACCAGCCGGGTCGCCGGGGCCTGGGTTGGCTGAAGCTGAAGAAGGCGCTCGCCACGCTCGACTGCGTTGTCGTCGGCGTCGAGTGGGGGCACGGCAAGCGGCGCGGCGTGCTCTCCGATTACACGTTCGCCGTCCGCGGCGCCGACGGCGAGAAGCTCCTCACCATCGGCAAGGCGTACACCGGCCTGACCGATGCCGAGATCGCGGCGATGACCGATCACTTCAAGGAGATCACCGTGCGCGACTTCGGGCGCTACCGGACGGTCGTCCCCGAGGTCGTCGTCGAGATCGCATTCGATCGGATCATGCGCAGCGCTCGCCACGGGAGCGGCTTCGCGATGCGATTCCCGCGCATCGTCCGGATTCGCGACGACAAGACCCCCGCCGACATCGACGAGCTGCCGACGGTGGAGAAGCTGTTCGCCGCCCAGGCGAGCGGCAGGATCCTCCTGGCGCGCGGCGCGAAGGGCGAGACCGAGCGGATCGCCGCCACCGGCGAGGTTCCCGACGAGGTGGCTGCTGGCTAGGCGACCCGCGGGGCGGTGTTTCGTGCGGTCCCTCTCGCCTCGGCCTCCGACGCGCTGATGACCGCCTCGACGAAGCGAGCCGCGCGATGCGCGTCGATGCGTTGGACCCGACCGATGCTCTGCGCCCACCAGGGGGCGTTGTCCGTCGTCACGATCTCACCGATCGGCTCCTCGAGCACCACCGTCGAGAACGGCCGCGGGAAGGCGATGGCGGGCGTGATGCCCACGGTGGGGTCGTCGAGCGCGAACTTCGACCACCGGGCGACCGCGTCGGCCACGGCGTCGGCATCGAACGAGGGGTTGGTGAGCGTCGGGATCCAGCCCGCACGGGAGCGCGTGTCCATCTCCCAGCCGCGGCCACGCACGCGGTAGCGGCCGCGCCAGCGGCGCGCGATCAGGGCCCGCACGCCGGCTGGGCCGACCAGGAGCGCGGCCAGGTCGGCCGGCACGCCGGGCAGGCGCGGGGCGAGCAGGAGCGTGTAGGAATCGTCGAACGCCGGGGCGAGCAGGCGCGCGATGTCGTTGCCGATCATGTCGCGCCGGCGACGGGCCGCGCCCGCCTCACGCCAGACCATGGCCAGGCCAACTCCGAGCCCCAGCGCGGCCGACAGGCCAAGCAGTGCCTCGGCCGCCGTGCGATTCGGGGGCAGGAGGGCCATCAGCACCACGGCGGTGCCTCCCACGACGAGCATGGCGAGCGCCACGGCGAGCGCGTTGGTTCGCATGCCACGGATGAAGGCGGGATGGATCAGGCGCACCGGGTACCTCCGACTGCTAGGCTCAGAACATGCCCACGACGATGACTGCGATGGCGACCGTGGTTGATCCGGGAGGTCACGCCCGGGTCGACGTGCGGAGCGGGACTGGCTTCACGATCACCTTCGACATCTTCGAAGAGGGAGCGGTGCGCGGAGGTCCGAGCCCGACCGAGTCGATCCTCGCCTCGCTGGCCGCGTGCACCTCGATGGACGTCGCCAGCATCCTGCGCAAGAAGCGGCAGCCGGCCGCGACCTACTCCATAGCTGTAACCGGGGAGAAGGCCGACGAGCACCCGCAGGTCTACACCAGCATCGTGGTCGAGCACCAGGTGACCGGCGACGTCGAGCCCGAGGCGCTGCGACGAGCCGTGGAGCTCTCCGCCACGACCTACTGCCCGGTGAGCGCCATGCTGTCGCACTCCGTGCGGTTGGAGCACCGCTACAGGCTTCGCCAGGGAGATGGCGAAGAGGTCAGCGCGGTCGTGGCGATCACTGGACCGGAGGGCGCTCAGGTCTTCTGAGGGGGTCATTCAGGGAGTGTCGCGATGCCGCGCGACCCGGCCAATGGCGTGATGGTCCTGTCGGCTCCGCGTCCTTTCGTCGATCCGGCCCTCGTTGCGCCTCCGTTGTAGGATCTGGCCCATGGCACGATCAATGTGGCGCGGCGCGATCCAGTTCGGCCTGGTGACGATCCCGGTCAAGCTCTATCTCGCGACCGAGAGCAGCTCCATCGGCTTCAACCTGCTCCACGAGAAGGACCTGAGCCGGATCCAGATGAAGATCTACTGCCCGGAGGACGACGAGGTCATCCCTCGCTCGGAGACGGTCCGCGGGTACGAGTGGGCCAAGGGGCGCTACGTCGTCCTCGACGACAAGGATTTCGAAGCGGTGCCCTTGAAGACGGTCCGCGCGATCGAGATCGAGATGTTCGTGGACGCGCACCGCGAGGGGCAGGGGATCGAATTCGTCAAGCAGGCCTACTACCTCGAGCCCGATCCGATCGGTCGCAAGGCGTTCGAGCTCCTGCGCCAGGTCCTGGCCGATGAGGGGAAGACGGCCATCTGCAAGATCGTGCTGAAGGACCGCGAACAGCTGGCGGCGCTCAACCCCTACACCAAGACGATGCTGCTGACCACCCTCCACTGGCCCGATGAGGTCCGCTCGCTGGACGAGCTCGACATCCCCGACGAGGAGATCGAGGTCAAGCCGGCCGAGCGCAAGATGGCCGAGCAGCTGGTCGCGTCGATGTCGGGCGTCTTCAACCCCGAGGAGTACCACGACGACTACCGCCAGGCCCTGATGGCGGTGATCGAGGCCAAGGTTGCGGGCGAGGCGCCGGCGCCGGTCCAGAAGGCGGAGCCGACGCGCATCGGCGACCTGATGGCAGCCCTCGAGGCGAGCGTGGCGGGTGCACGCGAGGCACGGCGTACCGGGGCGACGGCGAAGGCGAAGGAGGCTCCCGCGAAGGGGGCCGCCAAGCCGGTCAAGGCTCGCGCGAAGTCCTCGAAGGCTCCCGCGAAGTCGACCAGGGCCGCTGAGACCGACGAGGCCCGGCCGCGCCAACGCAAGAGCGCCTAGCCGTTCGCGTGACGGCTGAGCAGCTTCCGCTCCCGGTCCCGCCCAGCAGCGACTCGCCCGCTCGACGCCTGCCGTCCCGCATCTCGCCGATGCAGGCCACCGTGGTGGATGCAGCATTCGACGATCCCGGCTACCTCTTCGAGCCGTGGTGGCCCGGTGCGCGCGCGCTCGCGTTCTGCGAGCGAGGTGCCCTTCGGCTCCAGGTTGCCGGCATGGCCGATGCGCTCGCCGCCTTCCCCGAGCTGATGGGCATGCCCGAGCAGCTGAACGAGGACGGCGTCGTGCTCGACGGGACGCTGCTGGTCCTCGACGACGCAGGGCGGCCGGATCCCGAGCTCCTGCGAGCCCGCCTCGCCGGCGGGGGCCGCCCCGGCCGGCCCGCCTACGTCGCGGGCGACCTGCTGTGGAGCGGCGGCCAACCGGTGGTGGCGCGGTCGTTCGCGGTACGTCGCCGCTGGCTCGAGGCGATCCTGACCCCGGGCGATCGGGTCACGGTGGGGCGCGCCTACGTCGGCGATGGGACGCTGGTGGCGGAGGCGCTCGCGGCGCTGGGGATCGACGGCCTCTCGGCGCGGCAGCTGAGCGCGCGACATCGCGCGGGGCCAGCCGGGGACGCCTGGCTGCGAGCAACGTTGGTGGCTCCCGAGCCGAGGGCGCGTCCCACGCTGGCCCTCATCCTCCGCCTTCCGCTCGGGGACTGATCCTCAGCTCAGCTTGCCGGCAGCATGCGGAGCGCCCGCTCGAGCTTAGTCGCCGGGTCGGGGAGCAGCCCGTCCATCGCCGTGAGCGCAGCGGCGAGCGGCGCGGGGTCGAAGCCGCTGCCAACGGCGGCCGGCTCCAGCTCGAGCTCCACCACGAACATGCGCCCCACCTCGGTCCCGTGGAAGAGGACCCGTACCCGGTCGAGTGAGAGCTCGCCGACGGGAACGTTCACCACGATGACGGTGCGCTCCGTCCGATCCTGCTCGAGGACGAACCGCTCGACCAGCGGCGCCCCGCCGGTCATCGATGTCAGCTGGGCCTGCGCCGCAGACGCCGGCCAGTCGTCCGGATCCACGCCGTGCGGCGCCGGCCCCTCGACCTCCGCCCGGCGATGCAGCACGTCACCCGGCAGATGCTCGGGCGGGCCCTTGAGGGAGACGATGGTCGTCCCGCCGCGCGAACGGAGCCGGCAGGCCCAGTGGACTGCCTCCAGGCGCAGGTCGGCAGTGTCCAGGTAGCGATCGAGCTCCCGCACGGTGTCGCCGGCCCCGAGGCTGGCCGGCCCGAGGACGTCGGTCGCGGCGAGCTCGTTCAACGGCCGCTCGTCGCGGGCGGTGTACTTCAGCTCGGATTCGACGCCCGATGAGGTCACGCCCGATAGCGAGCCGCGGCCGCCCCGACCGCGCGGGCCACCGCCTCGCGCAGCTCCGGCGGCTCGAGGACCTCGACCCCGTCGCCCCAGGAGAGGATCCAGGGGCGAATCTCGACGATGCCGGCCACCGTCACCGTCAATTCCACCCGGCCATCGGGCAGCTCGGTGACGCGCTGCGAGCGGTGCCAGACGGCCTCGCGGACACGATGGGCAACCGACGCCTCGAACCGCAGCCGGACGTTGGCGGTGGCCGTGGTGTCGGACGACCAGATCCCCCAGGAGTGCGCGAGCCACCGGTCGGGGTCGAAGTCGTCGGGGATCTGGTAGCGGTCCGTGGTCAGCGTCGAGCTCCGGATCCGCTCCACCTTGTACGTGCGCATCGCCTTCACCGTCTCGTCGAAGCCGATCAGGTAGACGCTGCGCCCCGCCGCGTCGGGCTCGAGGAAGTACGGGTGCACCCGAGCCTTGCGACGCTCGCCATCCGGGGGCTCGTACTCGAACTCGACGACGCGGCCATCGGCCCATGCCTGCGCGACGTGGGCGAAGTTCCGCACGAACTGGTCATTCGGCTCCGCCTGCCCGACGGTCAGCATCGTGGCCGCGACGTGCCGCGCAATCGGCTGGGGCAGCAGGTCGGCCAGCTTGGTGAAGGCGCTGACCACGGCCTGGTCGTAGGCGTCCGACCAGCGGGCGATCAGGCGAGATGCCAGGAAGAGGACGACTGCCTCGGGCAGTGAGAGGTGGAGCGGCGGCAGGAAGTATTTCTTCTCGATCCCGTAGCGCCCCTTGCCCGCCTGGAAGATCGGCATCGCCAGCTCTTCCTCGAGGGCCTTGATGTCGCGGTAGACGGTGCGGGTCGTCATGCCCGTCAGCCCGGCGATCTCCGAGACCGGCACGCCGGCCTCGCCGCTGCCGCGCGCGTAGAGGATGGATGCCACCGAGAGGAGACGGGCCAGCCGGTCCCGCTTGCGGGAGAGGCGGTCGTCGCGGGCGTCGTCGTCCCAGGTGCCCCTGTCGGTCATGACGGGGAGGGCTCGGCGCTGGGACTGCCGCTGGCCGATGGAACCGGCGTCGGGGTGGGCGGCGCCTCGCCGGGCAGGCCGCCGACCATGGCGAGGTTCTGCGTCTCGTCGGTGCCGATCATGAGGAAGACGAGGTCGTCGGCGACCCAGGTATAGACGCGGGTGCCAGGCAGCGTCGCGTTGTCCTCGGGACGCACCCAGACGACATGGCCCGCCACCGTTTGCAGCGTCCATGGCTCTCGATGCAGTCCCGCGATCCCAACGTACTGCGCGGCCGCAGCCAGGTACGGCTCCAGGTCCGCGGTCCGAACCGTAGGTGCGTTCATGCGCATCGCGTAGAGGGAGAGGCGGGGCCGTGAGATGTAGGCCAGCTGGAGGGATCGGAACCGTGCGCCGATCTCGCCATAGACCTCGCCTATGTCGCCGGGCGTGATCCCGAACTCGGTGATCGCCGGAATCTGGACCGCCTGCCCGGCGACCGTGGGCGGGATCAGCGCGACCAGCTCCGGGTCGGGGACGTTGCTGAAGATCGGTGTCGGCAGCGGCGTCGGCTCAGGGGTCGGGGTCGGCACCGCGGTCGGAATGGGCGTCGGCTCAGGGGTAGGTGTCGGCGATGCCGACGAGCAGCCAGCGAACAGGAGGAGGGCCGAGAGCGCGACCATGTGGGGCTTCGGGGTGGCGCGCCACCGGCGGGCAGCGTCCGGTCGGGTGGTCGGCATGGGAGGCGCCATGATAGCGCCCGGCGCCTGATCGTTGGCTCAGGCGGCTCCGGATTCAACGGCCGGAACGTCACTTCGGCGCCGGTGCTGTCCCTGGTCGTAGCGCGCAGCTACGACGGTGGCGAGCGCCTCGACAACCTCCGCGCGGTATCGGGTCGGAATCCCTGCCCGCAGAGCGGTGAGCGCCGCGGCCCGGCCGCGTCGCTTTCCGTCCGAGCCGCTGAGCAGCGTGTCATACGCGTCGGCGACGGACACGATCTGCGACCCGATCAGCGCTTCGCCCGGATCCATGCCGGCGCGATGCTGGCGGACGAGGATCGCAGCGGGGCGCAGGGTATGGATCGCCTCGAGCTCCTTCGTTCCGGCAAGGTCGAGCGCATGCAGCCGAGCGGCGAGCTCGACCTCCGCGGTCTGCTGGGCATGGCAGCCGAGATGCCTGGCCAGCCTGCCGGCCAGGATGGCGACGCGATCGGCGTGACCGCGCCCCGCCGGATCGCGCAGATCCATCGAGCGGGCGAGTCCCAGCAGCGCGTCGATCACCGCTTCGTCGGCATTCGAGACGATCGGCGTCCCCGAGCCGCGCGGCGCAGCCGGGGAGTCCGCGACCGGCGTCTCGTCAGGACGCAGCAATGCGGTGCGGGCCGATCGCTCGAGCTTGTCGCGACGGTCGCGCATCTCGCCCGGCACGTCCGACGCGCGCATCACCCGGTCGCCACCGGACTGCTTGCCGTAATAGAGCGCGACGTCCGCCGCCGCGATGAGCTCGTTCTTGTCGTGCGCGTCGCCGGGCATCGTCGCAACGCCGATCGAGATGGTCACCGGAGATGGGTCGTTCGACGTGAGGCGCGAGACCGCCTGGCGCACCCGCTCACCGATCGCGGCCGCGGCGTCGCGGTCGACCGCCGGAAGGATGAGGGCGAACTCGTCGCCTCCGTAGCGGTAGACCCGGTCATCGGTCCGTGCCGCGCCATAGATGGCGGTGCCGACCGCGTGCAGCAGCGCGTCGCCGGCAGGGTGCCCGAGTCGGTCGTTGTAGCCCTTGAACGAGTCGAGGTCCATCATCAGCAGCGAGATCGGTCGCTGCTTCGCCTTGCCCTTGTCGGACGCCGCTTCGAGCTCGACCGCAAAGGAATGGGCCACCTCGCCCAGGGTCCGCTGGAAGGAGCCGTGATTGCCGAGCCCGGTGAGGGCGTCGGTGTCGGCCCGCTTGCTGACCGCGAGGTGCGTATAGGCGTTGCGCAGGGCGATTGCGCCCTGGCCGGCGAAGAGCTTGATGAGCTCGAAGTCGTTGTCGCTGAAATGGTTCTCGGCTCCGCCCACGCGCGAGATGTTCATGCAGCCGATCACCTCGCCGTTGCTGACGAGCGGGACGACGGCCAGGGCCTCGGGGTCGGCCGGCGTGCCGGGGATCTGCACCGAGCGCGGATCGTTCAGCGCGTCGTTGGCGAGGACCGGCTCGGCATTGTCCGTCGCCCAACCCATGAGGCCGCGCCCGAATGGCACGACGTAGGCCATCACCTGCTCCGCGTGACGCTCTCGCGTGAGCACCGGCATCAGGACGCGGTTCTCCGGGTCAGCCCGGTAGATCGACAGGTTGTCGTAGTGGACCACCGAGCGCAGGCCGTCGGCGATCGTGTCGAGGACGTCCTGCTGGTCGAGGCTCGACAGGAGCCGCTCGTTGATCTCCAGCAGACGGCGCTGGGACTGGAGCTGGCGGGCGAGCTCGGTCGACTGCAGCTCCATCTGCTCGTAGGCGGTGGCATTCGCGATCGCCTGGGCGGCGTAGCCGGCGAAGATCATCATTGTCTGGAGGTCGTCGTTGCTGAACTGGTCGCGACCGAGCTTCGAGAGGGCAACGACACCGACCGCGCGACCCTCGAAGACCATCGGCACCACGAGCATCGACTCGTCGATGTCATCGGTCCCTTCGATGGTGTGGCCACGCGTGTCGTTGAGGGCGTCGTTGATGAGGAGGGGCTCGCCGTGCTCGGCGACCCAGCCGGTGAATGATCCCTCGCCGATCGTGACGCGAAGCCTCTCGTGGAAGTCGCCCTCGCCGAGGAGGCGGTCGGTGAAGGCGATCGGCTCACAGAAGCCCTCGTCCCAGTTCACGACGTAGACGCGGATGTCGTGGTACGCGGCCAGCGAGCTCGCCTCGGAGACGATGGCGTCGGCGATGGCCTGCACATCGGTCAGCCGGTTGAGGCGCGAGGAGAGGTCCTGGATGGATCGAATGCGCGCGGCCTGGTCGGCCACCGAGCGGTAGAGGCGGGCGTTGCTGATGGCGACGGCCGCCTGGTTGGCGAATGACTGGGCCAGGGCGATCTCGTCGTCCGGCCACTCCCGATCGCGGGTGTGGTACAGGCCGATGACGCCCAGGGCCTGGTCGTGGCTCACCAGTGGTACGAGGCACGCGGTCTTGATCCCCTCGCCGATGTACACCTTTTGCATGGCACCGACGCCGGCGCGGGTATCCGCGTTGCGAACGACGATGCTGCGACGCTCGCGGGTTGCCTGAACCCCCACCGCGGCGCTCTCCCAGGTGAGGGTCCGGGTCGTGGCGACGAAGGGGTCGCCCAGCCCTCGGGCCGCGGCGACGTGGAACGGGAACTCCCCTTCCTGCACGAGCCACAGCCCCGCCTTGTCGGCGTCGAAGAGGGTCCGGGTCCGATCGACGATGTCGTCCAGCACCGTGCTCAGGTCGAGCTGTCCGGCGAGCTCCTGCGCCACGTGACGCAGCGCGCGCGACCGGGTCACCTCGCGCTTCGCCCGGGCGAGGGCTCGAGCCGTGATGACGTTGGCCGCAACCGCGGTAGCAACGGTGCGCAGGAATGACAGCGCAACGCTGGCCAGCGGGCCGCCCGGATCGTCCTCAAGCACCAGCGCGCCAACGATCTCGCCACCGGCGCGCAGGGTCAGCTGGCGGCGGAGCGGGCCAACGACGATGTCGGCGACCTTGCCGCTCTCATCCGCGGCATCGGCACCCAGGGCGGGGTCGAGCGTGTCCGGCGGCGAGGATTGATATCCGGCGTGCGTCTCGAGCTGGAGCTGCCCGTCGGCCCCCTCATGGGTGAGGTAGGCGGCGACGCGCGCGACGCGAAGGTGGGAGCGCAGGGCCTCCACGGCGGTGCGGCAGACGGCGGTCGGGTTGGACGCGGCTCCCGGCCCTGTGGTGAGACGACCCAGCACCGCGAGCTCGGCGTCCACCCGACGGTCGGGCGGTGGGGCCGGGTTCGCGGCGGTGCCTTCGGCGAGCAGTCGCTGGACGTCCCCGCTTCGGTAGCGGCGGTCACCCCGCGCGTTGATGCGGTAGGCAGGCAGCCTGCCGGCGTCCGTCCAGGAGCGGACCGTGTTCGGGTGGACCCCGAGCAGGGCAGCCGCCTGGGCAACGCTGACCAGCGCCTCCCGGCCCTCGTCGTGCTCACGAGCTGCGTGCGCCACTCTCTGCTCCTGCTTGAAGCCAAATGGAACTTCTGGTAAGTCCCGTGCAGCGGATGGTAGAACTGGGTAGGCGCGACCTCGATGCCCCGTTCGTACCCCATCGTCCCCGTACCCGATGGCGCGGTCAGGTCGTGAGCAGCGAGGCTCCCAGCAGGGTCAGTGCCGCGGCCAGCAGCACGATCGCCACGCCGATCGCGGCCGCCCCCGCCAGCAGCAGCCGCGGACGCTTGCCGCCCAGGAGCCGCATCGCGTCGTCGAGCTCGAGCGAGCTGAGGAGGTAGCCACCTGGCGGGGGAGCCAGCGCGACCGCGCCGTCTGAGCCACGCGTCACCTCCGCCAGGAGGAGCAGCCGATCCACGACGCTCACCATTCGCGTGGTGGCGCGCGCCCCGGTGAGAGGGCCCTGCTCGGCGGTCAGGCGGGCCAGCGCCGCCGCGTAGGTCTCGTCGAGGGCATCGACGGACCCGCTCCACACGTGCGGAAGCACGATGAGGGGCTCGGCCGCGTCTGCCGGATCGACGAGCAGCGACCCGTCGTGATCCCACAGCTCGAACGAGCGAGTCTCCCGCAGCCGTTCGATGCTCCGCCAGCCGCCGCGCGGCGTCGCGACCTCGACGTCCCGATGGAAGGCGACCAGGCGATCGTCCTGCGAGGTGATGATCGGTTCCGCGCAGCGGATGCGACCGATGACACGCACCGGCCGGTGCGGCACCGGATCGCCCGGCGCGAGGTCCAGGAGCTCGCCCACGCGGACCCGGCGAGCGCCGGCGAGGCGCCGTCCCATCGCCGGTCGCGCTCCAGATCGGCGGATGGCGAAGAGCCCGGCGCCCAGCAGGGCCGCGCCGCCGACCGCGAGCCAGAGGGGAAGCATCAGGGTCGGGGCCGTTGGCTGCGCGTCATCTCCCGATAAGTGTGCGGTAAGCGGCCATGGCTAGCCTCGCAGCAATCGTCGTCACTTGAGTGGAGGTCTGTCGCCACCGCAGCGTTTCGTTCCACGGTCGTCCCAACGCTACGGAGGTCTCCATGTCCGCGCCCATCTACCTCGGCGCGCGCCGCCAGCCGGCTGGCATTCCGCGCATCATCGCGCTCGCCGCGCTCCCGTTCATCCTCGTCCTGCTTGTGGCCGGCGCCGCCTCGGCGGACCTGCCGCCGGGCGTCATGCGCCTCAGCGGGGCCGATGCGGAGCGTTCCGGATCAATCGTCCGGCTGATCCGCCACCCGGTCCAGGGCTCCAATCTCGTTGAGGTCCAGCCGCCGGGCGCCGGAATGAGCCTGCTGGCGGTGTCGACCGACGGCAGCGCGGTGGCCCTTGCGGATCGGCTCGGCGACGTCTCGGGAGCGCTCACCGTGGCGGTCTCGGACGGATCGCAGCTGCGGATCGCGCTCCCCGGACTGCTCGCCGCGACCTTCGCTGCCGATGGGTCCTGGCTGGCAGTGGTCGACGGACGCGGCGCGCTCTGGCGCGTGAACGCCACCATCGGTCGCAGCGAGCTGATCGCCGACGGCCCGTTCATCGGCTCGCCACTCGTCGCCGCCGACGGATCCTTCGTGATGCTCGCCGTGCCATCGGTCGAGGCGCCGTACCGTTCCAGGCTGGTGCGGTTGGCGCCCGACACGGGCCTCGCATCCGTGCTTTCCGGGCAGGAGCTCGTCTACGCGTCATTCCTCCTGGACGACGGCGACATGGCCGTCGTGGCGCACGAGGTCACCGGCACGGTGGTCAACCGCGTCGGCCGGACCGGCGAGCAACGACTTGCCGATCTGGGCGTCGGCGCGGTCAACGTCAACGTCGCCGCGGATGGCCGCATCGCCTTCGAGGTCGCTGGCGAAGGGATCTACCTGGTCGACGTGCCGGGGTCGGAGCCGCGCCGCCTGGGAGCCGGCACGCGTCCATGCTTCGCGCCCGACGGGTCATCGGTCCTGGTCTCGCGCGGCCAGCAACGTGTCGCCCTGGACCTCGATGGCACCCAGCTCGCGGAAGCGGACGGGATGGCCGGCTTTGCCGGCTCCGCGGGGTGCCTGCCATGAGCCGGGCAGCGCGCCGCGCCACGGCATCCGTCCTGCTCCAGCTGGCCGCAATCGGCCTGAACGCCGCCACGGTGCTTGGGACGGATGACTACACGCTTCCCTTCTACAACCCAGCCGTGACGCTCAGCTATGGCGTCGATCGCGACGCAGCCTTGGGTCGGCAGCTCGACTGGACCGGCCAGGTCTGGAACGACGGCCTCACCCATTACGGCCGGGTATACGACCAGCACACCGGGGTCGACTACCCGATGGCGCTGCGGAGCGAGGTCGCTGCCGCCAAGGATGGAACGGTGGTGGACCTCGAGGGCGGGTTCGGCACCAGCCAGTTCGGGGCGTTCGGCAACTTTGTCAAGGTCCAGCATGCCGACGGCCGGCAGACCCTCTACTACCACCTGGCCAGCGCGGCCGACGGCGGGATCGCGGTCGGGGCTGGCGCCGGCGTGGTCGCCGGCCAGCGGATCGGGCGCTCAGGGTGCAGCGGGAACTGCAACGGCGCGCATCTGCACTTCGAGCTCCTCGTCTGGAACTCGAGCTCTCAGGCCTTCAAGCCGGCGGACCCGCTCGCCGAGCGCCGCTGGACGACGTGGCCGGGCCGCATTCCGTTCGATGCCGCCTACGTCCGCGAGAGCAACGCCGGGACCGAAGTGATCCGCCGGGGAATGACCATCACCCACTGGGTCGAGTTCCGGAACACCGGCGGCAGGACGTGGCGGAACAGCGGCACCACCGGTCGGGTGGGCCTTGCCACCTGGAATCCTGCGTCCCACGCCTCGATCTTCCGGGCTGCCGACTGGCCGTACAGCTGGATGGCGACGGTGCTCGACACCACCAGCGTCCTCCCCGACGGCGTCGGTCGATTCACGTTCGGGCTCAAGGGCTCGCCGGATGTCGGCAGCTATACGGAGTCGTTCAACCTGCAGTCGCAGGCCGTCCACTGGTTCGACTACCGGAGGCTCGGCAGCTACTACGTTCCGATCGTCATCTCGAACGCGACCGAGTGAGAATCACCGACATCAAGGGAGGATCCGTACCGATGCGCCGCTCGCCAACCTGGTCGCCTGTCCTGGTGACGATCCTTGTCGCCGGGTGCTCAACGGCGGGGGTCAGCTCGCCGTCGGAGGCGGCCTCGGTGGCAGGCTCCCCCGGTGGGCCATCGGCGGAGCCGTCGGCGGGACCGTCGACCTCGGGCGCCGTGCCGCCGCCGTTGCCGAGCGGATTTCCGGTCCCGGCCGGTGCGGTGGCGGTCGTCATGCCTGACGACGACCCGGGGTTGATCGGCCTCTGGGAGAGTGACCTGGTTGGCTCGGCCGCCTATGACTTCTACGTCGGCGCATTGCCCAACGCGGGCTATCCGATCGTCGGCCTCTACCCGGGCGGGGGTGTCGCCCTGATCCGCTTCCAGGCGCCAGGGGGCGGCATATGGCAGGTCGTCTCACACGGTTCGGTGGACGGAGGGACCAGGATCGAGGTCCGACTCGATCGGCCGTGACGGGTGCTACGGGGCGTCGTCGGTCACCGCCAGTGATGCCAGCCTCGCCCCGGTTGCCGCCCGCAGTGCCTTCGGCGACACGCTGAAGACCGCGTCGGGCAGTCCGGCAGCTGCCCACACCACATCGTGGGACAGGAGTCGCTCGTCGATCAGGACGGTCAGCGAGCCAGCGTGCCCGATCGGCGGCACCCCGCCGATGGCGAACCCGGTCGCCGCTCGTACCTCGTCGCCATCGGCACGCCGGACAAGGGTCGCGCCCGTGGCCGCGGCCAGCCGTGACGGATCGAGCCGGTCGGCGCCGGAGAGCAACGCCAGCACGGGATCGCCGTCGGCCATGAAGACGAGCGACTTCACGATCTGTGACACGTCGCAGCCGACCGCCCGCGCCGCGTCGGCGGCCGTTCGAGTCCCCTCCGGGAAGCGCTCGACCTGGATTGCCAGACCTGCCTTCCCCGCCGCGGCAACAACCCGCGCCACGTTCGCGTGCGCTGGATTGGCATCGTCGATCACGGCCCGATCATCGTACGAGTGCTACGCTCGACCGGACAACCCCAAGAGCGACAGGGGAGCGCGCAAGCGCTGAGAGTGCGGGAAGTCCCCGCAGACCCTCGAACCTGATCTGGGTCATGCCAGCGAAGGGAGTCGGTGTGAGAGCAATCGTGGTGGCCGGCGGCGATGCCGCTCCGGAGGACGCTGCCCGCCTGGCCGATGCGGACCTCGTCATTGCCGCGGACTCGGGAGCGGAGTGGCTGGATACACTCGGAATCCGCCCCGACGTGCTGGTGGGCGACATGGACTCGATCGATCCCGGCCTGCTCGAGCGCCTCCGCAACGACGGCGTGACGATCGAGCGTCACGCCGGGGACAAGGATGCCTCCGACGCCGAGCTCGCCGTGGAGCGGGCGGTCTCCGACGGCGCCGAGGACATTCTCATCGTGGGTGCGCTGCTGGGCCGCCGGCTGGACCACGAGCTGGCAAACCTGTTGCTCATCGCAGACGGCCGGTGGCGTGGACTCCGGCTGCAGATTGTTCGCGGCGCCACGACCGCCCGGGCGGTGCATGGGCGCGAGAGGCTCGAGCTGGCGGGCGCCGCCGGCGACCTGGTGACGCTCCTCTCGGTCAACGGCGACGCGTGGGGGGTGCGAACCGAAGGGCTCCGCTATCCGCTCGCCGGGGAGTCGCTGGGTCTTGGCCGCTCGCGCGGACTGTCGAACGAGGTGGAGCAGTCACCGGCATCGGTCTCGCTGGAGCGCGGGACCCTGCTGGTGATTGAAACAGGAAAGGAGCCAGGCGCGTGACGGAGCGATGGCGGACGGTGGACATCGTGCTCGGCGCTGCCCTGGCGGTCGCCTTCGGGGCCGTCTTCCAGGGGTGGAATCTGCTGTGGTCAGCGGCACTGCCCGCATTTGCGGCCTTCCCGCCGTTGCAGGGCTTCATGTACGGCGTCTGGCTGCTGCCGGCCGTGCTCGTCCCGCTCGTCATCCGCCGTCCCGGCGCCGCGCTGCTGGGCGAAGGGGTCGCCGCCGTCGCCTCGGTGCTGTTCGGCGCCCCCTGGGGCCTCCTGATCGTCGTCTATGGGTTGGTGCAGGGCGGCTCCGCGGAGCTCGTCTTCGCGATGGGACTCTACCGGCGCTGGGGGTTGCCGACAGCCGTGCTGGCGGGGGCTGCGGCCGGCGGAGCCGCTGCGCTGCTCGACCTGGTCCTCTTCTACCCGTCATGGGCCGCCGGATTCCAGGTCATCTATGCCGCCCTGGTGATCCCGAGCGCCGCGATCGTGGCCGGTCTCGGCGGATGGCTGCTCGTGCGCGCGCTCGTGCGCACCGGCGTGCTGAGCGCCTTCCCGGCCGCCCGCGAGCAGCCCGAGGTCTGAGCCACTGAGCGCCCCGGCGGCAATCGAGGCGCGCGGCTGGGGCTGGCGTCACGCCGGGCGGCGCGCCTGGGCGCTGCGCGGCGTCGACCTGCGGATCGAGGCCGGCGAGCGCGTGATGCTGCTCGGCGCGTCCGGCTCCGGGAAGTCGACGCTCCTCTTCGGCCTGGCCGGCCTCCTCGAGGGCGGCGAGTCCGAGGGTGAGCTTCGCGTCGAAGGGCTCGACCCACGAGCCGCCCGCAGCGGGACCGGGATCGTCTTCCAGGATCCCGAGGCGAGCCTGGTGATGGCGGATGCCGGAGACGAGGTCGCATTTGGCCTCGAGAACCGATGCGTCCCTCCGGACGAGATCTGGCCGCGGGTTGACGACGCACTCGAGATGGTCGGCTTTCCGTACGGGCGGGAGCGGCCGACCGACGCCCTGTCGGGCGGCGAGCAGCAACGGCTGGCGCTCGCTGCGGCGCTCGCGCTCCGCCCCAGCCTCCTCCTCCTCGATGAGCCGACGGCCAACCTCGACCCGGCTGGGGCCACCCTGGTCCGTGGAGCCCTGCACCGCGTCCTCGAGGGAGGCGAGCGGACGATGATGCTCGTCGAGCACCGCGTGGCCGAGGCAGCCGCCCTGGTCGATCGCGTGATCGTCCTGGAGGCGGGCGGCGGCGTCATCGCCGACGGGCCGCCAGCCGAGATCTTCCAGGCGCGCGGCGACGAGCTGGCGGCCGCAGGGATCTGGGTGCCGAACCACCCGCTGCCGACCCCGCCCCAGCGCCTCCGGCCTCCTTCGGAGGCCGTCGTGACCGCCGAGCAGGCCGGCTACCGGTTCCCCGGCGCGGCGGTGAACGCGCTTGGCCCGATGGACCTCGAGGTGCGGTCGTCCGAGGCGCTCGCGATCGTTGGGCCGAACGGGTCCGGCAAGTCCACGCTGGCACTGCTGCTCGGTGGCCTGCTGCGCCCCACGACCGGATCGGTCCGTGGTCGGGACGGCCAGCAACTCTGGCGCCTGCCGGCGCGGCGATTGGCCGAGTCCATCGGCTCCGTGTTCCAGGACCCGGAGCACCAGTTCCTGACCGCCAGCGTGCGCGCCGAGCTCATGCTCGGCCCGCTCCAGGGCCATGCCACCGCGGTGGACGCGGCGGGACGGGCCGACGAGCTGATGGGCCGGCTCCATCTGACGTCCCTCGCGGAGGCGAATCCCTTCACGCTCTCCGGCGGCGAGAAGCGCCGGCTCTCGGTGGCGACGGCCCTGGCGCGGGATCCGCGGGTCCTCATCCTCGACGAGCCGACCTTCGGGCAGGATCGGCGCACCGCGGTCGAGCTCCTCGACCTCCTCTCGCGACAGCGGGACGAGGGCGGCGCCATCTGCTTCGTCACCCACGACCTGCCGTTTGCCACGGCGCTGGCGGACCGGACCGTGGAGCTGTCCCGATGAGGCCCTTCACGCCGCTGCGACCCGACCCGCGAGCACCGCTGGCGCGGGCCAACCCGACGGCCAAGCTGGCGGCAGCCGCGATCCTGATGGCGATCCTCTTCGTCGGCTCGGGGCCGGTCACCCCCGCGATCGTCCTCGCCGGGATCGTGGCCAGCGTTCCGTTCACGGGACTCGCCGTGGGAACCCTCGTCGGACGCACCTGGCCGCTGCTTCTCGCCGCGCTCAGCGTCGGAGTCCTCAACGTCGTGCTCGCTCCGGCATCGGCCGGCGGCCCGGATTATGCGAATGGGGCCGGGCTGGGGATGCGTCTGCTGGGGATCGCGCTCTCAGGGGTCGTGGCCCTGGCGACCACGGAGCCGACCGACCTGGCCGATTCGCTCCAGCAGCAGGCACACCTTCCGCCGCGCCTGGCGATCGGTGCGCTGGCCGCCGTCCGCTCGCTGCCGATCCTCGTGATCGAGTGGCAGCTGCTCGGCATGGCCCGCCGCGCCCGCGGCGTGAGTGCCGGGTGGTCGCCGTTGGCAGCCGCACGGCTCTTCTTCGGGAAGCTCCTTGCGCTGCTGGTTGGGGCGGTGCGTCGCGCGACGCGACTGGCGCTTGCGATGGATGCCCGCGGCTTCGGCACCGCCGAGTGCCGAACGATCGCCAGACCGCAGTCCATGCGGATGGCCGACTGGGGCCTACTGGTGGCGGCCGCCGCGCTCGGGGCCGCCGCGCTCTGGATGGGCGCCGCCGTCTAGTCGCCGGCCGCGTGTACCCTCGTCGCATGCCTCGATCCGAAGAGCTGAGCGTCAGGGCGGGCGACCTGATGCTGGGCGCGACGCTGGTGCTGCCGGACGCCGTGCCGGATGAAGCGAGCGTTCGCTACCCGAATGTCCTGCTCCTCCCGTCTTGGTTGCCGCGGAACCGCGACGGCAACTACGACACCGACGGCCACCCCGGCTGGTTCCTGCCACCGGCCGACGACGCGTCGCCGGGTCTGCTTGCTCGCCTTGCCGAGGCGTTCGCCACGCTCGGCGTGGCCTCCCTGCGGGCCGATCCGCGGGGGTGCGGTACCTCGGAGGGCGACTGGGAGGAGGCCACGCTCTTCGCCAAGATCGATGATGCCCGCGACCTGCTCGCCGCCATGCGCGGGCGGCCTGAGCTCGACCTGCGCCGATCCGGGATCGTCGGGCACGGCGAGGGGGCGGGGATCGCGCTCGCGGTGGCCATCGGCGATCCCGCCATCTCGGCACTCACCCTGATCGGCGCCTCGGCGCGCTCGTGGCGGGAGACCCTGCGCCGCGCGGCGGCCACCCGGGGTCGCGAGGGAGCGGAGCACGAGCACCCGATCGTCGCGGCCATCGACCGCTGGAGCGAGGACCTGATCGAGCGAGCGGAGCGGCGTGAGGGGCACCTCACGCTCCCGCTACGCGGCGGCGAATCCGCGACGCTGGCCCTGGCCCCGATCGAGCAGGCGATCCACACCCCGCCGCTGGCGCTCGCCACGATGCTGCATCGGTCCGTCGCCCTGGTCCACGGCGGGTCCGACAGCTGGAGCGACCCGGATGAGATGGCGCTCCTCGCCACAGCCCTCACCGACGCGGGCACCCCGCCGCAGACCCGCCTGCTGGCGGGCGTCGGACACGACCTCGCCGAGGCGAGCGACGCGGTCATCGGTGAGGTTGCAGCCGACCTTGCGAGCCGCCTCCTTCCGCGGGAATTGCCCCCGGTGCTGCTCGCGATCGAGGAGATGGGCTGAGGTACGATGCCGGCATGAGCCAGCCGCAGCCAGGAGACCCGGTGCCGGCCTTCGAGACGCAGGCTGACGATGGTGCGACGGTCTCGAGCGAGAGCCTGATGGGGCGGCGCTACATCCTCTACTTCTATCCGAAGGACGACACCCCGGGCTGCACGACGCAGGCGTGCTCGCTGCGCGACAACTTCGAACGGGTGATGGCCACCGGTGTCGAGGTCTTCGGCGTCTCACCGGACTCCGTTGCCAGTCACGTCAGGTTCCGCCAGAAGTTCGACCTGCCGTACCGCCTGCTGGCCGATGTCGGCCATCCCATGGCGGACGCCTTCGGCACCTGGGTCGAGAAGTCGTTCGCCGGGAAGACCTACAAGGGGGTGGAACGCACCTCGTTCATCATCGGCCCCGACGGGCGGGTGGAGCACACGCTGCCGCGGGTCAAGCCGGTCGAGCACGTGGATCTGCTGATGGAGCGGCTGGCGGCATGATCTGGACCGCAATCGCCGTGACGCTGGTGGCGTGGTTCGTCGGGCTGCTGCTGCAGCTCGGACCGCTTGTGAACCTTCTGCTCGTCGTGGCGGCGGTGCTCCTCGTGGTCCAGGTCATCAACGAGCGTCAAGGGGAGTCGTGAGCCCGGCCTGGAGGTACCTCGCCTGGCGGTCGCTGCCGGTCGTCCTGGTGCTCGCCTGGTTCCTGCTCCTGATCGGGGGCTTCTTCCTCGCAGGCCTCATCCATCTCTTCCTGCTGGCGGGGATCGGCGTCTTTGCCTACCAGCTGATGGCGGACCGACCGAGCTAGCTCCCGGGTCGCCGGTGGTCGAACGCGACGGCCTAGCTGTCGCGAGGGGGGCTAGGCTTGCGAATCATGCGGATCCTCCATTTCGCCGACCTCCATCTCGACGCCCCGTTCGCCTGGGCGCCGCCCGAGACCGCGCGCCTGCGGCGCCGCAACCGGCGCGAGACGCTGACCCGCATCCTCCAGCTGGCCGATGAGGAACGCGTCGACGCCATCCTGTGCGCCGGCGATCTCTTCGAGCACGACCGCTTCACACCGGACACGGTCGCCTTCCTGCGCGAGAGCTTCGCCCGGACCGATCGTCCGATCTACCTCGCTCCGGGAAACCACGACTGGTACTCCGCCCGCAGCCCGTATGCGCTGGAGGAGTGGAGCCCGAACGTCCACCTGTTCACCGAGGCGCGGCTGACGCCGGTCGAGCTTGCCGACGGCCTGACCCTGTGGGGCGCCGCTCACCGCGCGCCGGCCAACACCGGCCCCTTCTTCGCCGACTTTCGACCTGATCGCGGCGGCGTGCACCTGGCCGTGGCCCACGCTTCGGAGCGCAGCGCGCTCCCCTTCCAGGAGCCGGACAAGGAGCTGCACGCCCCGTTCGACGCAGCCGAGCTCGAGGCGGCCGGCATCGACCACGCCTTCCTCGGCCACTACCACGTTGCCCGCGACCGGGACCGCTACACGTACCCGGGCAACCCCGATCCGCTCGCCTTCGGGGAGTCCGACGGGCGCGGCGTCGTGCTTGCCACGATCGCGGCCGATGGTGCGGTCACCCGCGAGCGACGCCCCGTCGCGGTCAGCCAGGTCCACGACGTGTCGGTGCCCCTGGACGGATGTCTCCATGTCGACGACCTGCGCGACCGGGTCAGCCAGGCGATCGCCGCGCTCTCCGGCTCGGTGCGCGTCACCCTCAGCGGTGAGGTGCCTGCCGACCTCGCGGTCGAGCCGCGCGCGCTCGCCGCGCTGGGTGACCACCTCGATGGCCTCGTGGTTCGGGCCGGCGACATCGTCCCGTCCTACGACCTCGAGGCGATCAAGGCCGAGATGACGGTGCGCGGCCAGTTCGCGCGCGACGCCCTGCTGATCGCCGACGAGGACCGGCAGCGGAAGGTCCTGATCACCGGGTTGCGTGCCCTCGAGGGTCGCCGCGACCTGGAGGTGGCGTAGCCATGTGGATCGAGCGCGTCATCGCGCGAGCCTTCGGCCCGCTGCACGACGAGACCCTCCATCTCGGCGCGGGCATGAACGTGATCGGCGGCCCGAACGAGGCCGGCAAGACCAGCTGGCACGCCGCCACCCGCCTGGCTCTCACGGGGGTCCGTCGCGGCCCGGGTCGCACCAAGGAGGTCGCATCGGTGATCGACCGGCACCGCCCGTGGGACTCACCTGATCGCTGGGAGGTCGAGGCGAGGCTGCACCTGGAAGACGGCCGCACGGTCGACATCAGCCAGGACCTGGCGGGCAAGGTTGCCTGCCGCGCCCGCGACGTGACCCTGGGCGACGACCTGTCGAACGAGATCATCAACGACGGGACGCCGGACGCGACTCGCTGGCTCGGGCTCGACCGCGAGTCCTACTCGGCGGTCGCGGCCGTGAGCCAGGCCCAGATCATGGCGGTCGTCGACAGCGCATCGGGACTCCAGGACGAGATGCAGCGCGCCGCGGCGACGCGCGGCACTGACGCCACCGCCGCCGAGGCGATCGAGCGGCTCAAGGCGTTCCGCAAGGAGGCGGTCGGTGCGGTCCGGGTTGGTGCGACCGGCCCGATGTGGGCCGCCATGCGCGAGCAGGAGGCGGCGGACGCTGCCGTCATCGAGGCGCGACGCCTGCATGGCGAATACCTCGACCGCGAGTCGCGGCTGGAGGCGGCCGCGAGGGGGCACCTGGCCGCCGAGCGCGACCTGACCGTTGCCGAGGCCGCCCTCGCGGTGCGCGACGCGACCCAGCTCTCCGATCGAGCGCAGCGGGCCGCCGAGCTGGCTGCCCGATACCCCAAGGCGCCCGCCGCCCTCGTCACGCGGGACGAGCTGGCCGATGAGGTCGCGGCCGCCCTGGACTCATGGCGCAGGCGCCCGGCCCCGGTCGCGCTCAACGGGCCATCCGCGGCCGAGCTCGAGCAGCAGCTTGCCGCGATTCCTCCGGTGCCGGCCGGCGACCGCCGCCCGGATCGATCCGTCACCGACGCTGCACGCGCCCTCGACCTTGCCGACGAGGCGCTGCGCCAGCATCTCGACCGATCCCCGGCCGCCCTGGTCCCCGAGCTTGCCCCGAAGCTGGCTCCGGAGCAATCGAGCCTTCCGATCGTCGGTGCCGCCGGCGCCGCGGTTATCGGCCTGGGTCTCGTGGCGATCGGCCAGGTGCTGGCGGGGGTTGCCCTGCTGGCCGTGGCGGCGATCCTCGGCGCGCTGGCCGTCCGCGGCCGGAGCACCCCAACGCCGGCGCTCGACGAGCGAGGTGCCGCGGAGCGCCACGCGCACGCAGTCAGCGAGTGGGAAACAGAGACAACGCGCCTGCGGGGAACCGTGCAGGAGGCGAACGAGCGGCTGGGCGCCGCGCTCGCGGCGCGTGGCGCTGCGGCGGATGAGGACGTGCGTTCCGCATTGGCCTCCTATGAGCTCGAATGCGCCGCGCGCGAGGACGCGGCTCGGGCGGCAGCCGGGGCCGATGGCCTGCGGCGCGCCGTGGAAGCGCGGCACGCCGCCGAGGATGCGGCTCGGCGCGTCACATTGGCCGTTGCTGACGCCGAGGCCGCGGTCCGGGCGGCGGCCGAGCACATCGGCGAGGGCGAGGACGGCGAGATTGCAGCGGCCGTGGAGCGGCTCCTCGCCTGGCAGCGAACGCGGGCAGAGGTGGCGCAGGCACGCGAGACGGCGATCCGCGAGTGGCAGGAGCTGCAGGGCCTGCTCGCCGGCGGAACCCTGGCCGAGCTCCAGGCCGAGGCCGATCGCCGACGTCAGGTCGCGGCGCGACTCGCCGGACGCGTCGGCGACGATGCCGTCATCCCGGTCAGAGTCGATTCCGAAGCCGCGCTCGCCGCTGCGCGCGAAGAGGCGTCACGATCCAAGGCGGTCGTCGACGAGCTGAGCGGCGAGCTCCGTCTCCTGGCCACGACCCTGGCGAGCGTGGCCGAGGCCGAGGAGCGCGTCGCCGCCGCACGCACCGAGCTGGCCCGAGTCCAGAACCTGGCGGCCGTGATCGACGAGACGCTCACCCTGCTGGAGGCCGCCGAGCGGCGCGTCCACCGCGATGTCGCCCCGATCCTGACCGCATCGGTCCAGCGACACCTGCCGGCGATCACCGGCGGCGCCTACATCGAAGTAGGCATGAATCCGCGCGACCTGTCGGTCGACGTCAAGGAGGCGCGCACCGGGCAGTGGCGCGACGCTCGCCTCCTCTCCGAGGGGACCCGTGAGCAGATCTACCTGCTCCTGCGCGTCGCGATGGCCGAGCACCTGGTCACCACCGACGAGTCTGCCCCGCTCCTCCTCGACGAAGTGACGGCCCAGTCGGATCCCGAGCGCAAGCTGCGGATGCTCGACGTCCTTCATGCCCTCAGCGCCGACCGCCAGATCGTCCTCTTCAGCCACGACGCGGAGGTGATGGAGTGGGCCGCCCTGGCGCTGCGCGAGCCGCGTGACCGGCTGATCCGTCTGGGCGCCGCGACGACCTCACCGGAGGAGCCGACTCCGCTCGCCGAGGCCGCCAGCCGCTGATCCCGCGCTCGGCTGCTAGGCTGCGGCAGACCGATGCCCAACGACCGGCTCCCCACCCCTGAACGCGTCCTCGTTGTCGCCGCGCACCCCGACGACATCGAGTTCGGCGCGGCGGGGACGGTGGCGCGCTGGATCACCGAAGGCGCCGCCGTCAGCTACCTGCTCATGACGCGCGGTGACAAGGGCAGCGACAACCCCGCCGCGGACCCGGTCGCGCTGGCGACCCTTCGCGAGGGTGAGCAGCGGGCAGCGGCTGCCGAGATCGGGGTCACCGCGGTCGAGTTCCTCGACGAGCCGGACGGACAGGTCGAGCCAAGCCTCCGCCTCCGCGAGCGGGTCACCAGGGCGATCCGGACCCTTCAACCCGAGATCGTGATGAGCCACGACCCGACCGTCCTCTTCGTGAACAACGAGTGGATCAACCATCCCGACCATCGGGCCGTCGGGACGGTGGTGGTGGACGCCGTCTTCCCGACCGCTCGTGACCCGCTCAACTTCCCCGAGCACCTCTCCGCCGGCCTCGGCGCCTGGAAGGTCGCGGAGCTCTTCCTGTGGAGCACCAACGAGGCGAATCAGCTGGTCGACATCGGCGAGACCCTCGAGCGCAAGATCGCCGCCCTGGCGCACCACGCCAGCCAGTTCCGCGACTTTGCCGAGACCGCCCGCTGGCTGCGTCGCGGGGCTGAGGAGCTCGGCGAGCGGGCGGGATACGCCGCCGCCGAGGGTTTCCGCCGGGTGATGCTCGCCCGATGATCCGGTCGCGCGCGTTGGCGCGCCCTGCCAGGCTCCTGCTCGTCGCGGTGTTCGTGGCCGGCTGCGCCCCGCCGATCGAGGACGCCAGCCCCAGCTCCAGCCCCGGCGCATCGGTCCCGCCGGGGGACCCAGCCGCCGACGCCGCTCGCCTCATCGCGCGCAAGTTCGTGGCCGGGTGGCGCGGCCGGCGCTACGAGCGCATGACCGAGCTGCTCGCACCCGCCGACCGCGACCGCTACACCGCGGAGGGCATCACCGGCCTCCTCCGCAAGTTCGACGAGCTGGCCGGCGTCACCCGCATCGTCGGCGAGGCGGGGCCCGCCATCCGCACCAGCGTTCCGGGTGACGGAGACGTCGTGGGCCCTGTCCCGGCCTTCGAGGTGCCGATGAGCCTCGTCTTCGAGACGGACCGCTTCGGGCGGGTTGAGGTGCGTCGCATGCTGGTGCTCACCCAGTCCGCCGGCGGCTGGGAGGCCCGATGGCGGCCATCCCTCCTCTTCCCGGGCCTCGGCGACGACGACCGGCTGGAGCTGGAACGTACGGCTGCGGTCCGGGGCAGGATCGTGGCGGTCGGCGGGCAGGTCTTCGCCGAGACGCGCGACGACGGGACGCGCGTCTACCCGCAGGAATGGCTGGCCGGCCAGACGATCGGGTACGTGGCGCCGGTGACTGCCGCGGAGCTGACCGCCCTCCCGCCGACCTTGGACTACGTGGCGGGCGAGGCGATGGGTCGCAGCGGCCTGGAGCAGGGGGCGGAGGCGCTCCTGCGCGGCACCCCCGGGCTGAGCCTCGCGGCTGTGCCTCCGAGCGGCGATCCGGTTGCGCTCCTCGAGCGGCCAATGGTGCCTGGCGCCGACCTGACCATCACCATCCGGCCCGACCTGCAGGCAACCGCCGAGGCCGCGCTCGCTCCCTACGCCGACGCAGCCACGGCAGTGATCGACCCGAAGAGCGGCGACATCTGGGCGCTCGCATCGGTGCCGCGATTCAACCCGAACGCCATGACCCTCGGCACGACGCTCGCCGGGCAGCCCCTCGCCAACCCGAGTGGCAGCGCGATCCTCAACAAGGCGGTGCTCGCCGCGTACCCCGCCGGCTCGTCGTTCAAGCCGTTCACCCTGCTGGCTGCGTTGGAGACCGGAGTCGCGACGCCCACCACGCGCATGTCGTGCCTCGGGACCTGGACCTACAGCGGCTTCACCTTCCACAACTACCTCGACCACACCCTGGGCAACAGCGTCTCCCTCGAGGAGGCGATGGCGTTCAGCTGCAATACCACCTACATGCCGCTGTCGATCCGCGTCTGGGACAGGGACCAGGCGGCGTTGCCGGACCTGGTCAGGCAATTCGGCTTCGGGGTCTCGGCGGGCATTGCCCACCTGGCGGACAACCCCGGCATCCTCCCCGATGCCGCCTTCTTCGCCAGCCCGCGGGGAGGGGGTCGCGCCTACGGGCCGTTCGACCAGATCCAGCTCGCGATCGGGCAGGGCAGCTTCCTCGGCACGCCGCTCCAGCTGGCCAACGCCTATGCGGCGTTCGGCAATGGCGGCACGCTCTGGGTGCCGCGGATCGTGATCCAGGCCACCCTCCCCGACGGGACCGTGGTCGAACGAAACACGTCCCGTGCCGTTCGCCAGGTCGACGTCGCCCCCGAGAGCTTCGCGTACCTGGCCAAGACCCTGCGGGCGGTGATCACCCTCTCCTACGGCACGGCCCACCGAGCCTTCGCCGGCTTCCCCATCCAAGCAGCTGGCAAGAGCGGGACCGCGGAGACGGGCACGCCCCGGCCGGACGCCTGGTTCCCCGCCTACGCGCCGGTGGGGGACGCGGAGATCGCCGTGGCGACCGTCCTGGTCCACGTCAAGCTGGCCACCGGCGGCACCGACGCGGCGCCGCTCGTTCGCAGGGTGATGTCCCGGTATTTCTTCCCTTGACCGAAGGCCGGTTGCTTTGACACTGACTCTCTGCGACGGATACCATCGGCTCGCCGCTCGCTCGCCTCGGCAACTCGTGGTGGAACCCGCTCTACGACGGTGCCAGTGATCTCCGCAAACGCCATTCCACTGAGGTTCCAGACCGCCGAAGTCGGCGTCGATTGGCTTCAGTGCAACATCGAGTGCCAGGAAGGGTGCCCGGTCAACACGAATTGCCGCGGCTACCTGATGCTTGCCGCGGAGGGGCGCTTCGAGGAGGGCTACATCCTGGCCCGCGACCCGAATCCGGTCGCGGCCATCTGCGGCTACGTCTGCTCGGCCCCCTGCGAGAAGGCCTGCCGCCGCGCCGATATCGACAAGCCGCTCTCCATCCGCGCCATGAAGCGCTTCCTGGTGGACTGGCATTACGGCAACAACATGCCAGACACCATCGTCACGGCTGAGCCGAGCGGGAAGAGCGTTGGCGTCATCGGCGCCGGTCCGGCGGGGCTGACGGTCGCCAAGGAGCTGGCCAGCTACGGCCACAAGGTCGACATCTACGAGGCGCTGCCGTCGGGCGGTGGGACCTGCCTCATCGGCGTGCCCGCGTTCCGGCTTCCGAGAGATGTCATCGAGCTCGACGTGAACTGGGTCGCCAAGCACGGTGTCGACTTCCACTACAACGTCGAGGTCGGCCGCGACATCACGCTCGACCAGTTGCGCGAGAAGCACGACGCGGTGGTCGTGTCGGCCGGCTGCATGTACCCGGTCGCCATGAACATCCCCGGCGAGGAGCTCGACGGCGTGATCTACGGCGTCGACTTCCTGAAGCGCGCCAACCTCGGCGAGGAGCAGTGGGTCGGCGACCACGCGGTGATCGTGGGTGGCGGCTACACGGCCATGGACTCGGCGCGCACCGCGCTGCGCATCGGCGCCAAGACGAGCACGATCGTCTACCGGCGCGGCCCCGAGGAGATGGTGGTCGACGAGGAGGAGCAGCACGAGACCCGCTTCGAGGGGGTGCGCTTCGAGTTCTTCAGCTCGCCGGTCGAGGTGGTGGAGAAGGACGGCAAGGTGGCGGGCATCACCTTCCAGCGCACGCGCCTCGGCCCGCCGGACGCCAGCGGCCGTCGCAGCCCGGAGCCGATCCCCGGCAGCGAGTTCACGATCCCCTGCGACATGGTCATCCCGTGCACCAGCCAGGCCTCCGACAACAACGTGCTGGGCGAGTACGGCGCCAAGCTGAACCGCCACCTGGGCGTGACCGATACCCGTGAGTTCGTCCCCGGCGGATCGGTCTCGTCCTGGCGCACGCCGCCGCTCAATGGCACTACACCGGTCGGGCCAGACGGCAAGAAGTACAACGCGCTGCAGTTCGAGCTGAGCCGCGGCAACGTGGTCGCCCAGCCGGACACCTTCCAGACGAACGTCGAGGGGATCTTCGCCTGCGGCGACTTCGTGACCGGCCCCGCCACCATCATCGAGGCGGCTGGACGAGGCCGCCGCACCGCCCGCGCGGTCGACCGCTGGCTGCTCGGGGTGCGCGGCGCCGAGCTGGAGGAGCTTCCCGTCATCAACCGCGCGGTCATCACGCAGGCCCTCGAGCACGACATGCCGGACAAGTACGAGGCGATCCAGCGTCAGCACATCCCGATGGCTCCGCCGGAGCTCCGCCGCGACTTCACCTCGCTGGTGGAGGTCGGCTACGACACGCGCAGCGCCATCGCCGAGGGGCAGCGCTGCCTGCAGTGCAACCACAACATCAACATCGACGGGCCGCGCTGTATTCTGTGCGGGCTCTGCGCCGATGTCTGCCCCGAGGGCGTGATCTACATGATCGACAAGGCGCAGGTCGGTGGCGACGACCCGGAGATCGACCTCTTCCAGGCGTGGCCGCGCGGGATTGCCATGATCATCGACGAGGAGCGCTGCATCCGCTGCAACCTCTGCGTCGAACGATGTCCGACCAACTGCATCACGATGGACCGACTCGAGCTCGAGCGGCTCACGCCTGACGGGAAGGTGCTCTTGGAGAGCTACAAGGACAACGTGCTGGGACAGATCGGCCAGGAGGCCGGCATGGCGGTCCAGCGATGACCTTCCCCGGCCCCGGCGACCTGCTGCGGGTCGTCAGGGAGTCGTCGGCCTGGCGGAGCCTCTTCCGCCAGCCGTATCCCACCACCAGCCGCACCCGTGCCCTGGCGGTGATGAACAACGTCTTCCTGCACCTGCATCCGGTGCGCGTGAAGAAGCACGCGGTGCGCTACACGTACACGTTCTGCCTGGGCGGCGTCAGCTTCTTCCTGTTCCTGGTGCTCACGGTGACGGGCGTGTACCTGATGTTCTTCTACGTGCCCTCGGTGACGCGCGCCTACCAGGACATCCTCTCGATCGAGAACTCGGTCGCCTTCGGCACGTTCGTGCGCAACATGCACCGCTGGGGCGCGCACCTGATGGTGCTGACCGTCTTCCTGCACATGATCAGGGTCTTCTACCACGGCGCCTACAAGCCGCCGCGCGAGTTCAACTGGCTGATCGGCGTCATCCTCCTCTTCTGCACGCTGTGGCTCAGCTTTACCGGCTACCTGCTCCCGTGGGACCAGATCGCGTTCTGGGCGATCACGGTCGGGACGCAGATGGCGACCTACGCGCCGCTGCTCAGCCGGGAGTCGAGCTTCATCCTCCTCGGCGGCGTCGAGGTCGGGCAGGGCACCCTGATCCGCTTCTACGTCATGCACGTCATCGCCTTCCCCCTCGTCGTCGCCATCCTGATGGTCGTCCACTTCTGGAGGATCCGGAAGGACGGCGGCATCTCAGGCCCGGTCTGAGAAGCGAGCTGAGCCGATGACGATCGAGAAGCGGCCGAACGCCACCGCCGACAAGAACGCCCCTACCCAGGCGCCCCGCGTCCCGACGGTCGAGCGCGGCGGCGGACCCAAGCTCCCGGGGCCGCCCGGCGTGCCGGGCACCGAGCGCTTCCGCCTGCTGGCCTACGTGAAGCAGGAGTCGATGGTCCGCGTCGATAAGCGGCCCGATGAGACCGTCCTGACCTGGCCCCACCTGCTCCGCGCCGAGTTCCTGATGGCGACCCTCATCAGCGTCATCCTGGTGGTGGCCTCGGTCATGATCCACGCACCGCTGGAGGAGATGGCGAACGCGGGGGTGACGCCGCACGTCGCGAAGGCGCCGTGGTACTTCCTCGGCCTGCAGGAGCTGCTGAGCTACTTCAACGCCACCGTCGGTGGCGTCCTGCTGCCGACCCTCTACCTGGTCGGCCTGGCGATCATCCCGTATGTCGACCGCTCCCCGTACAAGGCGGCCCGCGACCGCAAGACGGCCTGGGTCTTCTTCATGTCGCTCATGCTCGGCGGGCTGCTGATCACCCTCATCGGCTCGTTCTTCCGGGGCCCCGGCTGGAACTGGGTCTGGCCATGGGACGGGATCTACTTCACCCTATGAGCCACCTTCCCACCTACGGCGAGGTCCCCGGAGCGCCCGTCGGCGAGATGAGCCGGCGCAGCTTCCTGCGCCGCATCTTCTGGGTGGGGGCCGGGATCCTGTCGATCGAGTTCATCGCGGGCTCCGTCAACTTCCTGTGGCCCAACGTGCGCAGCGGGCTTGGTGGAACCTTCACGCTCGGGACCGCCGCGAGCATCGCCGGCGCCCAGCCGACCTGGACCCAGGGGCAGCCGTTCTCATTTCCCAAGGCCAAGGTCTTCTTCATCAACGTGCCCGCCGCGGAGGCGCTCGTCGACGGCTCGAGCGAGACCGTCGCCGATCCCGGTGAGAACGTCCTGGCGTTGTACCGCACCTGCCCGCACCTCGGCTGCAACATCCCGCCGCTGTGCGACAAGAGCTTCTGGTTCGAGTGCCTCTGCCACGGCAGCAAGTACAACATCATCGGCGAGAAGCGAGCCGGTCCGGCGCCGCGTGGGATGGACCGCTTCGAGGTGACCGTGACCAACGGTGTTTACTCGATCGACACCAGCTTCAAAGTCGCCGGACCGCCGATCGGCACCGCGACCTTCGACAACCGCGACACCGCCAAGATTCCGCACTGCGCGGCCTGAGCGATGCGCATCAAGACCCTCGGCATCGTCCTGATCAGCGCCCTGTCGCTCTTCACCGCCTTCTACTGGCTGACCGATCCCGCCCGTCGTGAGGGCGAGTACCAGAACCAGATCAAGGAGCTGGTCGCATACGGCGAGGAGATGTTCGGGGACGTCACCCCCGGCAACGACCACACTGCCAACTGCGCCGGCTGCCATGGCAAGGACGGCACCGGCGGCCCGGTGGGGGACACCGGCCGCGTCGCCCCGAACCTTCACTCGAAGAGCATCTTCGAGAAGCTCAAGGCCCAGAACGGCGGGTCGTTCACCCAGATCCGCCTGCCGGGCGACCCGCCCGACTACGTGAACCTCGTGATCCGCTTCGGAGGCGTGGTGGTGTCGGGCGACGTCAACTCGCCGATGCCGGCCTGGAGCACGGAGGTCGCCGGCCCGCTCACCGTCAACCAGATCGATGCCCTGACCGCGCTGGTCGAGACCTGGGCGCTCGAGGCTGGCGCTCTGCCGGACGAGGAGGTGCCGGACACCATCGAGGCTGGCCAGAAGGTGTACGTCGATGCGGGATGCGGCAGCTGCCACGGCGCCGACCTATCGGGCGGCTTCGGGCCCAGCCTCCTGAACATCGGCAACGAGCCGGTCACCGACCTGCCAACGCCTATCAGCCAGCTCGACAAGCTGGAAGCGGATTACGCGGAGGATGCGCGGACCTTCCTGGAGCGCTGGATCCGTGACTCGGCGGTCAACTACAACGACGGGGCGGCGACGGGCATGCCGGTGCATCCGGTGGGGAAGATCAGCGCATCGGCGCTTCAGGCGCTCATCACCTTCCTGCTGAGCCTGAAGCAGTGAGCCGGCCATGAGCAGCGCCTACAGCGTTCCGCCGCGCCGTGACCTCGTCTCCCGCGCCACGCGCGAGATCGACGACTTCATGAGCTGGATGCTCTACGGCAGCGAGACCTGGCTGGTCGCGCTGCTGAAGGGCGTGCCCCTCTTCCTGTTCGTCTACTTCGTGCTCGGCTACATCCCGAACTACGCGAACACGATCACCACGCTGTACCTGGGCTTCAGCAAGGACGTCGGCTTCCTGGTGGCGGTGGTGCTGATCGGCGGGCCGACCTTCACCCTGCTCCTGATCCTCGTGCTGTGGACCCAGGCGGCACGGGGCCGTCGCGGCTTCGCCTGGTCGCTGATCCGCTTCCTGGACTTCCTCCAGTATGTGGCGGTGGTGCTGGGGATCATCCCGTTCATGCTCTTCAACCTGGCAGGCGGCAGCCTCATCCCGCTCTCGTTCACGTTCGAGGCGCTGGCGCTCGGTGCAATCGCCGCGGGTGGCGGGGCGATGGGCCTCGCCTACCTGTATTTCGAGTACCGCCGCATCTCGCGCCGCGAGGCCGAGGCCGCGGCCGCCGCCGCGGCTGCGTGGAGATCGGGCGGCTAGTCCGCCTCCCGCCATCTCCCGGCTGCTCCTCGCCCATCTCGCCTGGTCGCTGGTCGTCACTGCCGGCGCCGGAGCGCTCATCGCCATCGAGCTCGCCTCGCCTTGCCCGCCCGGCGGACCACTCTCCCTGGGTGACTGCGTCGCGGTCCGGCCCCTCACCCTTGGGGTCGCAGGCCTGGGTGCCGGCCTCTACGTGGCGGGGCTCTCTGCCGTCCTGGCCTGGGTGAGCGGGCTGCGCCGACGCGGGGTCGCGGACGGTACCGCGGCTCGCGACTGGTATCTGCTGGCCGCGGCCGTCGGCGTGCCGATCGCTCCCTTGCTGGCGTTCACCCTCCTCTCGGCGCTCCGGTAGCATTCGCGCATGACCACGGCCAGCGCACCCGACCTGCTCGCCGGCCTGGACGGGATCGCGCGGATCCAGGGGTCCCGCCTCCTCGTCGACGACCCTGTGCGCATGCGCGGGGAGGTGGTCGACCGCCTCGTCGACGATGCCGTCTTCAACCCGGACGAGGCCCTGCGCGAGGCCGCCCGCTGGCTGATCTGGAGCGCCTCGCAGGCGCTCGGCTGCGGCTCCGCCAGCATCCACGACCTGTACATGGCCCGCGGTCGAGGCGAGTTCCCGGCGACGAAGTTCACCGTGCCGGCGATCAACGTCCGCGCCACCGCCTACCTGACCGCGCGCCAGGCGTTCTCCGCGGCCCTTGAGCGCGACGCTGGCGCGGTGATCTTCGAGATCGCCAAGTCCGAGATGGCGTATACCGACCAGCGCCCCGCCGAGTACACCGCGGTGATCCTTGCTGCCGCCATCCGGTCGGGCTGGGTCGGCCCCGTCTTCCTCCAGGGCGACCATTTCCAGTTCAACGCCACCAAGTGGGCGGAGGACGCTGGGGTGGAGATGTCCGGCCTGAAGCAGCTCACCAGCGAGGCGGTGGCGGCAGGCTTCTGCAACATCGACATCGACAGCAGCACGCTGGTGGACCTCTCCCAGCCGACAGTGGCTGCCGAGCAGCTCGTGAACGTCTCGAACACCGTGGAGCTGACCGCGCTCATCCGGGCGATCGAGCCGGAGGGCGTGACGATCAGCATCGGCGGCGAGATCGGCGAGGTGGGGAAGAGCAACTCGACGGAGGAGGAGCTGCGCGCCTACCTGGACGGCTACTTCGGGATGCTGCATGGGACCGGGCTGCCGGGGATCAGCAAGGTCAGCGTCCAGACCGGGACGAGCCACGGCGGCGTGGTCCTCCCCGACGGCAGCGTGGCACAGGTCAGCGTCGACTTCGGCACCCTCAAGCGCCTCTCGACCACCGCGCGTGACGAGTACGGTTTGGCCGGGGCGGTCCAGCACGGGGCGAGCACGCTGCCGGAGGAGGCGTTCCATCACTTCCCGGCGAACGGCACCGCCGAGATCCACCTGGCGACCGGCTTCCAGAACATCCTCTACGACGGAGGCGGACTGCCCGATGCGCTCCGCGCCGAGATGTTCGCCTGGTGCCTCGACAACTGCGCCGGCGAGCGGAAGCCCGACGAGACCGACGAGCAGTTCCTGTACAAGACCCGCAAGAAGGCGATCGGGCCGTTCAAGCGAGCGCTGTGGACCCTCCCCGCCGAGTCGGCAGAGCAGATCGGCGCGAACCTGCACGTCAAGTTCGGGCTCCTCTTCGACAAGCTGGGCATCGCGGGTACCCGAGCGCTCGTGGACCGATTCGTCCGCATCCCCGATCAGCCACGCCCCCTGCCGGCCGCGCTCGGCGGGGGTGGGGAGGTGGCCGCGGTGGCCGGCGCATCGGTCTTCGAGGACGACGGGTCAGGCGAGTAGGCAGATGAACGCCACCCGGAGCAACGGGGCGACCTGGGCCATCGGCCTCGTGGACGGCGCGCTCCTCGGTTTCCTCGCACTCATCTTCTTCGTCACCGGCCTCATCGGCCTGGCCGTCATCGTCGCCGTGAGCTATGCCGCATTCCGCAGCCTGCCGCTCGTGTCCGGGATGCTGGTCGGGGCGGGGGGCGTGGTCGGCGCGCTGCTCGTTCGACAGATGATCCTCATCTGCAACGAGCCGGATCGCGCGGCCTGTCCACCCGGCGGGTTGGCGATCGCCGCGGCCTTTGGCGTTGGTCTCCTGCTTCTGGGGCTGCTGCTGAGCGCCCTCTCGATGCGGACACCCCGCCTCGATGGGTAACCTGCCCAGCACCTTCTAGGAGGCCCCGATGGGCACGATGCAGCGCAAGTCCCTGAAGATGCCGGACGAGACCCGGACGCTCCCACACGGCCAGACGCAGATCTGGAACCTGGGCGACTTCGTGGTGGGCCGGATCGTGTTCGAGCCGGGCTGGCGATGGTCGAAGGACGTGAAGCCGATCGCGGGGACCGACTGGTGCGAGTACCACCACCTCGGCCTGATGATGGAAGGGACGATCCACTACGTGACGCCCGAGGGCCTCGAGATGGAGGTCAGCCCCGGGATGCTGTTCGAGATCCTGCCCGGGCATGACGCGTGGGTGGTGGGTGACACCCCCGTCGTGCAGTTCGACTTCGCCGGGATGCGCACCTTCGCCCTGCCCGCCGCCAATCGCAGCGAGCGGATCCTGGCCACGCTGGTCTGCACCGATGTAGTGGATTCGACGGCCACGGCCGAAAAGGTCGGCCCCGCCGCCTGGCGCACGCTGCTGACCGAGCTCAACGCCGCCAGCCGCCGCCAGATCGACAAGTACCGGGGCAAGGTCGTCGCGAACACCGGCGACGGGCTGATCTCCCTCTTCGATGGCGCGGAGCGGGGAGTCCGCTGCGCGATGGCCATCAGCGAGGAGGCCACGAAGCTCGGGCTGGGGTTGCGGTGTGGCGTGCACACCGGGGAGGTCGAGCTGCTCCCCGACAACGTCCGGGGCGTGGCGGTGCACATCGTCAGCCGTGTCACCGCGGTCGGCGGTGCTGGCGAGGTCCTGGTCTCGGGCACGACCTACGAGCTGGTCGCCGATTCAGACCTTCAATTCGAAGATCGCGGCACCCACGAGCTGAAGGGTGTGACCGGGGCTCGCCAGATCTGGGCGCTCACCCCGAGCTGACACGAAGAAGCCCCGGCTGGTGGGCCGGGGCTCTTGAGCGCGAACGAAGAGGGGACTAGTGGCAGCCGCCCGCCTTTGCGGGGGACCCATCGGTGTTGAAGGACGAGCCGCACGCGCAGCTGCTCACGGCGTTGGGGTTGTTGATCGCGAAGCCGGAGCCCATCAGCGAGTCGACGTAGTCGATCTCGGCGCCGGCGACGTGCTGGACGCTGAAGGCGTCGATCACGATCGGCACGCCGGCGTGGTCCTCGACGCGATCGTCATCGGCGATCTTGTCGTCGAACGCCAGGCCGTAGCTGTAGCCCGAGCATCCGCCGCTCTTCACGAAGAGGCGGAGGGCGGCATCGGTCTTGCCTTCGCGCGAGCGAAGCTCCTGCACCTTGGCCGCGGCTGCGTCGGTCATGGTGACCAGCAGCTCAACGGGTGCGGGAGCAGCCTGCGGGGCCGATGGGGCCGTCTGCGGCGTCGATTCGGTCAATGTCATGGGATCGGTCTTCTCCTCTGGCGCGGTGTGCGCCGCGTCGCTCGGAAAGTTCGCTTCGGAAAGTATAGCAGCGGTGCCTGTCAACACGGCAATGGCCCGTTGGTACACTCACATCCCACCTGACGCAGCGAGGCCCTGACGCGTGAAGCTTGCTGACCGCATGGAGCGGATCGGGACAGAGACCGCCTTCGAGGCCGCCGCGCGTGCCCGGGCGCTGGAGGCGACCGGCCGCGACGTGATCCACCTGGAGATCGGGGAGCCCGACTTCGACACCCCGCGCCATGTGAGCGACGCCGCCGTCCACGCCCTGCTCGACGGGAAGATGACCCACTACCCGCCGGCCCCCGGCATCGCGCCGCTGCGCCAGGCGCTGGCGGACGACGTGAAGCGCTGGAAGGGAATCGAGGCGACCGCCGAGCAGGTGGTCGTGACCCCGGGCGCCAAGCCGATCATGTTCTACGCGATGCTCGCCCTCATCAACGAGGGCGACGAGGTCATCTACCCCAACCCCGGCTTCCCAATCTACGAGAGCATGGCCCGATACGTGGGCGGGACGGCCGTGCCGGCTCCGCTGCGCGAGGCCAACGACTTCCGCATGGACGTCGAGGAGGTCGCCTCGCTGGTGACCGACAGGACCCGGATGATCGTCACCAACTCGCCGCACAACCCGACCGGGTCGATCCTCACCCCGGAGGACCAGCGCGAGATCGCGCGGATCGCGGTCGAGCACGACCTGGTCGTCCTGGCCGATGAGATCTACGGCCGCCTCCAGTACGAGGGCGAGCCACTGTCGATCGCCACGCTGCCCGGCATGACGGAGCGCACGATCACGCTCGATGGCTTCAGCAAGACCTTCGCGATGACCGGCTGGCGGCTCGGCTATGGGATCGTGCCGAAGTGGATCATGCCGGCGTTCTCGGCCCTCGTCATCAACTCGGTGAGTGGCACGAACGCCTTCGCCCAGGCCGGCGCGGTGGCAGCCCTGACCGGGCCGCAGGACGACGCCGATGCGATGCGCGCCGAGTTCATCGCGC